>Ga0326597_10000200_pt1 | contig 110707 bp, 104 predicted proteins | sample RVTome_12_FD_203789 | JGI IMG/M metagenome (GOLD analysis project Ga0326597, IMG submission 203789) | Soil microbial communities from uranium-contaminated site in the Upper Colorado River Basin, Wyoming, United States - RVT100D185 | ecosystem: Environmental > Terrestrial > Soil > Contaminated...
GGAGATTTCCCCGCCATGTCCCGCCGCCCTCGCGAATCAGTGCGACGATGGAATCATGCCGAAGATTCGTTGGTCAAGCTGATGGAGTCTGCTTAGGCTCACCCCTGGCCCAGCCACATCCGTGCCCCAATGTCTTCGTTCCACGCCATCGGCCCGTTCCGGTCGTACAAATACCTGGTGCTTCTGGCCTCGGTCCTCCTGTTCCTGATCGGTATGGGCGGCATGTTTCAGCTTGCCGTCGCCCTGAAGCCGATGTCGGAGTCCTTCCAGTGGCCGCGCTCGGTGCCCTCGCTCGCCTTTTCGCTGCAATTCCTGGGCAGTGGCCTGGGTGGCATCGTCATGGGTCACTGGATGGATCGCTCCGGGGCCGGTCGTCCGGCCTTGCTGGGAGCGGTGATGATGGGTCTGGGCGCCATGCTTGCCGCCTATGTCGAGTACGAATGGCAGCTCTTCCTGATTTACGGCGTCATGCTCGGTCTTCTCGGGCAGGCGACGCTCTATACGCCGCTGATGACCAATGTCACGCTTTGGTTCCATGACAAGCGCGGCATGTCGCTCGGCATCGTCGCCAGCGGCCAAAGCGTCGCCGGCGTGCTGTGGCCGCCGGTGTTTCGTTACTTCAACGACACGATCGGCTGGCGCGAGACATTCTTCTGGTATGGCCTGTTCGCGCTTTTAAGCATGGCGCCGCTGGCCCTGGTGCTGCGCCGCCGCCCGGGCGCGCCCGGCCTGGAGGGGCTGACGAGCGTCGTCGCCACGGCCACCGTCAGCGCCACGCCACAGCGGTTGCCGCCGCCTCTGCTCGGCCGGCTCAGTACGCGGCAGCTGCAAGGCTGTCTCTGCGCCGCGATCGTGGGCTGCTGCGTCGCCATGTCGCTGCCGCTTGGCCACATCGTCGCCCATACCAGCGACCTGGGTCATTCGCTGGCCCGCGGTGCCGAGATGCTGTCGCTGATCCTGGGCGCCAGCTTCTTCAGCCGCGTCTTCGGCGGGGCGATGATCGTCGACCGTTTCGGCGGCCTCAGGGCGTTGTTCGTCTTCTCCGCCTTTCAAGCGGCCGGGCTCGGGCTCTACGCCCTGGTCGAGGGCCTGCTCGGACTCTATCTGGTGTCGGCCCTGTTCGGCTTCGGCTACGGCGGTATCAACATGTGCTATCCCTCGATCATTCGGGAATACCTGCCGGCTTCGGAAGCCGGTCGCCGTACCGGCGTGGTGGTGCTGTTCGGCGCCATCGGCATGGCCATCGGCGGCTGGCTCGGCGGCCAGGTGTTCGACCTGACGGGCGGCTACGCGCCAGCCTTTCTCGCCGGCTTCGCCTTCAACCTGGGCAATCTCGCCGTGGTCAGCTTCCTGATCCGCTTCAGCCGCGGACCGGGCATGCTTCAGCCTGCGGTCGCCTGAGCGGACGGCCGATTGATCCCGAGAAGTATCGGTAAATTGGTGGTCGCGACACTTAAAATTTCAAGAAAACCATGATTCGCAACCTTCTATTACGGCATTGAAATTACCATTGATACGCCAATATAATTCGCAATGCGAATCGAGCGGGAAGGTCGCGGCCCGGCTCGCAACAAGATGCGGAAATGCGCGCTTCGAGTCGGGTGTTGGGTGCACGGCGTTCGCGATCTGGCATCCAAAATTCGGTCGGTTGAGGGCGTTGGCCCAGTGGGTACGGACTGCCGTGCCGACCAGTGGAGTGTCCTCGAATGCTAGATCGAATATTTGCCGTCATCGCCAGGCGATGGTCGTTTCGCCGTTGCTTTGGCCAGCTTCTTGACGATGATTCTGGCGTTACGGCCACCGAATATGGCCTGATTCTGGCGGGCATCGCGATTTTCATTATGGTCACGGTTTTTGCAGTGGGCGATGAATTGAGCAACATGTTCACCGCCATCCAGACCAAGGTCGCTAACTCGTACACCTAAGCTGACGGCGCGGCGGGACCCTGTTGACTTAACCGTTTGCCGTGCGGCTCCTCAAAGCCGGCGTTCGGCGCGGCGCAAGAGCAATGCCAGGGCCAGCGAGCCCGCGCTGGCGATGGCGAACAGCCACGGCGCCTGCTGCCAGCCTTGGCCGGCGACGACAAAGGCCAGGATCGGCGGGCCGAGCAGGCTGCCGGCCTGGGCGCCTTGGACGATGATGCCGTTGCTGGCGCCGACATGGGCCGGCGAGGGCGCGTGGAAGACCGCACCCGTCAGCGCCGCCGCCGGCGTGACGCCGCTGATCAGGCTGTAGGCGAAGGCCAGCCACAGCTTGCTCGGCCCGGGCGTCAGCCCGCTGTAGATGCCACCGCCGATCAGCGCGGTGGCGACGGCCGAGAGGGCGATCAGTGACCAGCGCGGCGCGCCGCGCTGCAGCAGCCAGGTACCGGCGAGATTGCCGCCAGCATTGACCAGCACGACCAGGGCTACGAGCGCAGTGATGGCTTCGCCGCTGCGCCCCTCGACCTCGAAGAGAAAGGTCGGCAGCCAGGTCATCACGGCGAACCATTGCAGGCTGTAAAGCAGAAAGCACAGTGCCAGCAGCCACAGGCCGCTGCGGGCCAGCGTCTGGCGAATTTGGTGCCAGCGCCGGTCAAGGCCAAAGCCGGCAGCGGTCAGGCCGCGGGTGCCGAAGTGGAAAGCGATGAGAAAGATCAGCACCACCCCGGCGTTGAGGTGCCACAGGGCCCGCCATCCGAAGCCCGAGAGAATCGGCTCGGCCAGCAGCAGCATCAGGGCGAAGCCGACCGGGAGGTAGGTGCTCCAGAGGCCGACGGCGAGACGGCGGTCGTCGGGCGTCGTCGCGGCCACGATCAGCGCCGGCGCCGCCACGGCGACGCCGACGAAGCCGACGCTTTCGACGAGGCGAGCGGCCAACAACGGCCAAAGCCCGTCGGCGAGGCCACCAGCGAGGCTGCCGCAGGCGATCAGTACGAGCGCCAGCTGCATCGCCCGGCGCGCGCCGATACGGTCGCCGGCGATCCCGGCCAAGAGACCCAGGGCGGCGCTGGTGATGGCAAACAGCGAGGCGACCCAGCCGCCGGCCACCAGCCCGATGTCGAGCTCGGCGCGCAGCCCGGGCAGTGCCGGCGGCACCTTGCCGACCTGCATGGCGGCGACGAAACCGGCGCTGACGGCGAGAGTTACAATGCCCCACCGCGTGCGGGCACGGGCGCTGTCGCGACCCGCCATCGAATCCCTAGACCGGCTGCCGGCTGAAGAGCGCCGCCACCCAGAAGCTGACGCAGGTCAGCGCCGCCCCGCCGACGATAGCGGCCAGGACGACGTCGTAGGAGGCGCCGGCGCTCCACAGCAGCGCCGCGGCCGCGGGAGCCACCGCCTTGGCCACAAGTGCCGGCGCGGTCAGCAGCCCGTTGATCGCGCCATAGGCCTCGCGCGTCAGCATCTCCGGCACCGCCATGCCCTGGACGATGGTCATGATGCCGTTGGCGGCGCCATAAACCGCCGCGACCAACGCCAGCGGCGCCAAGCTCTGCGGTATCAGGTTGAAGGCGAGGATGGCGAGCGGGAAGATCGCGACGATGATGGTCCCGATCTGGCGGACCGAGGCGCGCGACGCGAATAGCCAAATGACGATCCGTCCCCCGACCTGGGCCGGGCCGATGACGGCGATCGCGGTCACCACGGTGGTGGCGTCGAAGCCGCGCTCCAGCAGCATCGGGTACAGGTGAAAGGTGAAGGCCGAGAAGGCCGCGGCGAAGGCGGTGAACGCGAGGGCGAGGGCCCAGAACGCCGGTTGCCCGAGCACGGCCCGCACCGTCTTGCGGCCGAGCAGGGCCGGGGAGAGGGGTTCGCGCGCCAGCTCTGGCCGCGCATCCGCTTGCGGATCTATGACGGCGCCATAGAGGCCGGCGCACAGCACCAGGTTGACGCCGCCCAGCACCAGCAGGGTTCCGCGCCAGCCGTAGACGCCGATGAGCAGCTCGATCAGCGGAATGAAGACCGTACTGGCGAAACCGCCCCAAAGTGTCAGTGCGGTGATGCCGCGCCGCGCGTCGCCGGCGCCAAATCGGCGGGCGACGACGGCGAAGGCCGGCTGGTAGAGCGTCGCCGCCTGCAGCAGGCCGATGCCGGCGAAGATCAGGTAGAACAGAGCCAGCTCGCTGACCTGCGACCAGGCCATCAGCAAGAGGCCGGCGAAAATCGATCCGCCGGCCATCACCGTCCGGCCATGGCCGCGGTCGATGGCGGCGCCGACCGGATAGGCGGCCAGGCCGGCCAGCGCCAGACCCAGGCTGGCGGCGCCGTAGAGTTCGGGCTTGCTGAAGCCGAGATCGCCGCGCATCGCTTCGGCGATCTGCGGGAAGCTGTAGTAGAGCGAGCCCCAAGAGCAGATCTGGGCGACGCCGAGGCCGCCAATGAAGAGGTGGCGCGAACCCAGGCCGCCCCCGCCCGAAGCGTTGCCGGCGGCGATGCCCTCACTCATTTGCGGTCAACTCGGGTTATCCGCCGGCGGCAGCCATCTGCGGTGCGCCGGCGCCGGCTCAGTGATCCCGCAAGTCGTTGTTCGGCGTATGGTCGCCGGCAAGCCAGCGCTTGAGGTCGGCGTGGGCGTTCCGGCGCTGCCGGTCCATGATCCGCCCGAGCTCGGGATGATCGACGGTGAACTCCAACCTGAAATTGTTGGGATCGTTGACGTAAAGCGACAGGCAATAGCCGTGGTCGGTGACCCGGATCGGGTAGCCGGCGGCTTCCAGCCGCGCCTTGATCCCGGCCTGCGTCTCGGCGTCGCACTCGAAGGCGATGTGGCCCGGCGAGGTCAACTCGACCGGGTTCTCGTCCTGATCGGCGAACTGGAAGAAGGCCAGGGCGCCGCCGTCGGCGAACTCGAAGAAGGTGTGGCAATACTCGCGGCCGCTCGCCGGGTGGCGCTCGGCCCAGGTCGCCGTCAGCGGCAGGCCGATGAGGTCTTCGTAGAACTGGCGGGTCGCCTCCATGTCGCGCGTCACCCAGGCGGCATGGTGCAGCCGGCGCGGCCGCGTGACGCGGGCGCGAACGGCGGACGTTGATACCTCGCTGGCCATGCTCTCCTCCCTGCGGGTCGGAAGCCTCAGTATGACAGCGCCGCCGCGCCCGGAAAAGCCGGCGCCCGGGCCGCCGTCCGCTGGCCACCGTCGCCGTCGCTCCGCCCGGCGATTTCAAGCAGCATCTTGCGCCGGACGGCGGCGGCAAAGCTCAAATTCCGATCGGCTGTGACAACGAAGGCGCCGGGGCCGCCAACGATGTAACGCGCGAACGCCTCTTCCAGATCGTACCAGACCGGTCGCCCCGACTCGCAGTGACGGCACAGGATGGCGAGGCCGTTGATGACGATGTCGTCGGCCAGCGCGGCGGCCCGGGCCACCTCGATCGGGATGCCGCCGAAGCTGTTGGCGCTGTCGCCGGAGAAGTCGATTACCTCGCGGTGACCCTCGATATCGTTGCCCTCGATCAGCGCGTGCGCGGCGGCGAGGGCGTTGCCGATGGCGTTCGGGCCGCTGGCCAGCCGCGGCGTGGCCATCAGCCGGGCGGCGAAGGCGGCGGCGCTTTCCGCGCCGTCGATGATCGTCCACGGCACCACGATCTCCTGCGATGTCTCATCGCCCCACTCGACGTAAGTCACAGCGATCCGCCGCTCATAGCCGCCAAGGATCGCGTTCAGCACGTCGGGATGGACGATGGCGTCGGCATAGCCGCGGCGCTGGAAGCGGATCTCGGCGTCGTCGATCGAGCGCGAAGCGTCGGCCAGCAGCACCAGTTCGAGATCCACCCGCTCGGCCGCGAGGACGGGTCGGGCGAGGGGGGACAGAAGCATCGTGACGAGCGCCAGCGACGCGGCGAGCAAACGCATCCGCAGGCTCCCTTGCCTATCGGTACAAGCGCAAGATTGAAGCGGCTTCACGAGGCGACAACAAGGCTCAGGGACGGAAGACGACGGTGTCACCCAACTTGGGCAGGCCGTCATGGCGGGGTGCCGCGGCCTCATCCTGCTCATAGTCGGCGGCGGAGCCGGCGAAGACGTGCATGGCAGTGCGCACGCCGGTCGGCTGGTCCAGCGCGCCGGCACAGATCGAGACGATGTCGCGGCCGTGCAGGTCGTAAAACAGGCCCGAGCCGCAATCGGAACAAAAGGCGCGCCGGGCCCGAGCCGAGGAAGCGTACCACTTCAAGCCATCCTCGCGGGTCAGCACCAGCTCGGGCCATCTGCAGGCGGAGTGTGCCGCGACGTGGCCGTGAACGCGCCGGCAGTCGCCGCAGTGACAGACCAGCACATCGCGAAGCGGCCCCCGGACCTCGAAACGGACGGCGCCGCAGTGGCAGCCGCCGCTGGCGCGAACCGCCTTCTCCATACTCATGGCATTGCCCTCCGTCTTATGCCGAAACGGCGATAGGTATATGTCATCAGGGACAAGACCGGCAAAGAGGTCATTGCCGAGCACGAGAAGCAGCTGACGGGGCGGCTGGTGCTCGAGGCGCTGGATGGTGATGCAGGACGACCGGGGTTTTCCGCGCGAGGCGTTCAACACCAGGCGCGTGCCCACGGATCTGTGATCTCGCGGTGCGCGCTGTTGCGGCGGGCAGCCGCGGTAGCCTTGCGCGCCGGTCAGGCCAGAAGCCAGAACCGGAAGGTCATGGCAAAGCCGGCGATCATGCCGGGGAAGAGAATGAGATACAGCACCGCCGCGCGTCCGACGGCGACCAGACGTTGGTCCTCCGAGCGCAGCATCAGGAAGATCGGCGAGGCGGTGCCGAGCAGTGCAAGTCCGGTGATCAATGACATGTCTGGCCCCAATTGCGACTCCAGGTCGACCGGCCCGGCCAGCACCCGGCCCGAATCGCGCCATGATAGCAGAAGCCGGCGGATCTGTTCGCACGCTCCTGGAAGGGGCGCCGGGACGCGGCCTGGGGCGCCGCTTGAGTCGCTCAGCGGCCGGTGAACCTGGGCTTGCGTTTGGCTTCGAAAGCGGCCAGCCCCTCGGCCATGTCGGCCGCGCCGGCATGCGCCTCGATGAGGGCGAACTCGAGCCGCAGCGCCGTCGCCAGCGGCTGTTCCATGCCGTCGTTGACCAGCTGTTTCATGCGGGCGAGGCCCAGCGGGCTTTTCGCCGCTAGCGTCGCGACCAGGGCCTCGACCGCGGCGACCAGCTCGCCGTCGGCCACCACTCGGGTGACCAGACCGGCCTCGACCAATGCCGCCGCCGGCACGAAGGCGCCGGTGAACATCAGCTCCTTGGCCCGCATCGGGCCGATCTTGCGGGGCAGCCGGACCGAGCCGCCGCCCCCGGGAATCAGACCGTAGTTGGCGTGGGCATCGCCGATCCGCGCGCTTTCGGCGGCGATCACCAGATCGCAGACCAGGACCAGTTCCAGGCCGCCGGCCAGTGCCATGCCGTTCAAGGCCGCGATCACCGGCAGCCGGAAGCGCTCGATCCGCTCCAGCAGCGCCAGGAAATCGCTGACGAAGCCCTTGGAGAAGGCACCGGCGTCACCGGAAAGCTGGCTCTTCACGGCCTTCAGGTCGGCGCCGGCGGAGAAGGCGCGTCCGGCCCCGGTGATGACCACGCACCTGAGGGCGTCGTTGCGGTCGGCACGGCTCAAGGCCTCGTCCAGCGCCGTCAACAGGTCTGCGTCGATCGCGTTCAGGGCCTGCGGCCGGTTCAGGGTAATCCAGGCGGCCGCACCGCGTTCATCATAGAGCACCGGTACCTGGTTCATGCGCTTTTCCTCCTGGGATCGGGCTCCAGCACGATCACCTCGTCCGGCGGCGAGGGGCTATAGAGTTCCTCGACCAGTGGGCGCCGGCGCTGCAGCCCGGCGCGCTGGTTGAGCGAGGTCTTGTCGGTCAACTCGGTTTCGTAGACCCGTGGCGGCTCGGTCAGGATCCGAACGCGGCCGATGCGCCGGCTGCTGTTCGGGTGCTGGGCGTTGTACTGTTGCAGGCCCTGGCGCAGGTAGCGGCGCACCGCGGGCGCGGCGGCGAGCTCGGCCGGCGAGGCATTGCCCCCAAGCTCCGGGCAGAGCCACCGGCAGCCGCCCAGGTTGGGAAAGATCAGCAGGCCGATCTCCTTGCGGTCGGCGCCGCAGATCAGGGCATCGCGCACCACCTGCGGTGCGGCGGCGATGACGCCTACCCTGACCGCGTCGGTCTGCACCCAGGAGCCGGTCAGGAGCTTGAAGTTGCTGCCGATGCGGCCGAGGAAGACCAGGCCGCGCTGGGGCGTTTCGGGATCGACGAAGCGGGCCGCATCGTCGGTAATGAGAAAGCCTTCGCCATCGAAAACCTCTGCGTCCAGGTCATCGCGCTTGAAGTAGCCAGGCGTGACGTTGATGCCGCGGCAGCGGATCTCGTAGACGTCCTCGTGCGGGATCAACAGCAGCTCGCTGCCGGGGGTCGGCAGGCCGACGTGGCTTGGCCCCGGCGCCGGCTCGACCGCCATGGTGTGCATCGGCCCGGTCTCGGTCATGCCGTAGGCGGTGGTGATGATCACCGGCTTGCCCAGGCTTCGGGCGGCGATGGCCTCGAGCCGCTCCCACAGCGGCTTCGGCAGGATCGAGCCGGCATAGAAGATCAGTTCGAGATCACGGAAGAAGTGCGCGGCAAAGGCGGCATCACCTTCCAGCGCCGGCAGCAGCAGGTCGATCCCGGCCGGCACGTTGAGATAGATCGTCGGCGCGACTTCGGCCAGACATTGGAGCGTCGCCTGGAACTGCCCCGGCATCGGCTTGCCCGGATCGATGTAGAGACTGCCGCCGCGCGCCAACGCCAGGTTGAGGACGAAGCTGCCGCCGAAGCAATGGTTCCAGGGCAGCCAGTCGACCATCACCGGCGGCCGCTCGGCCAGGAAGGGGTGCACTTGGCGCCAGGCCACCTGGTTCGAGGTCAGCATGCGGTTCGGCGTCACCACGCCCTTGGGCATGCCGGTCGAGCCCGAAGTGAACAGGATCTTGGCGACGTCCTCGGGCCCGGCGGCGGCGAACGCGGCCTCGACCGCCGCGCCGGGTCGTGCTTCCAGCAGCGCCTCGAACGGCGCCGGCCCGTGCACCACCGTCGCGCCGGCGGTATCGATCGCACCCAGTGCCGGGGCGAAGCCGGTCTCCGCCTCGGCGAATATCAGGCCCGGGCGCAGCAGCTCGATCAGATAGCCGAGCTTGTCGCGGTCCTCCGCCATCGAATAAGCGACCGACAGCGGCGCCACCGGAACGCCGACCTGGATCGCGGCCAGGCTGATCAGGGCGTGGCGGATCGAGTTGCCCGACAGGATCGCCAGCGGGCGTTCGGGACCGAGCCCCCGTTCCAGCAGCGCCGCCGACAGCCGGTCGACATGTTCGCGCGTGGCGGCAAAATCGATGTGCCGCCAGCCGCCGGCGCCGTCGCGCTCGGCCAGGAAGGTGCGCTCGGGCGCGGCTTCGGCCCAGTGTCGCAGCCAGTGCCCGGGATGCGGCGGCATCGAGTCCAGGTTCTCCGAATGGGCGAGCAGCAGGCTGCCGTCGCCGCGGCGCTCGATCCGGGGTCGGGGCGGTGCCAGGTTGACCGCGCGGTGGCTTTCGAAGGGCAAGGCCCGCCTCCGTTCTATTTCGGCTCGGGCAAGATGACGGAGAGCTCGCGCTCTACCGCTTTCGGGTCCTGCAGCAGCTTGCGGTGCAGCTCCTGCGCCATCTCGCCCGGGTAGCAGTCCTCGATACCGTCACGGACGGCTTCGATGACCGCGCGGGCGACGGCGGCGGGCGCCATCTTCGGCGGCGGCACGTCGGCGCTCATCGCCGTGTCGACGGCGCCGGGAAAGACGCCGATGACGCGTACCCCCCAGGGCAGCAGCTCGGCCCGCACACCCTGCGTTAGCGACAAGAGCGCCGCCTTGCTGGCGCAGTAGGAGCCCATGAGCGGCAGGTTGACGTGCGCCAGGATGCTCGCCAGGTTGACGATCAGGCCGGCGTTGCGCTGCTTCATGTGCGGCGCCACGGCGCGGATCAGGCGCAAGGTGCCGAGGTAGTTGACGGCGATCTCTTCCTCGGCGAAGCGCATCGCCTCGGCGGCCAGCAGGGCCTCGTTGAAGTTGCGTCCGGCGTTGTTGACCAGGATCTCGATCTCGCCCAGCGGCAGGGCGGCAACCGCGGCTTGATCGGTAAGGTCCAGGGGCAGGGGCTGCACCGTCTTGTCGCCCGCCAGGGCCGCAGCATCGCGCGCGCCGGCGTAGATGCGGGTTGCTCCGGCCTCGCGGAAGGCGGCGATGAGCGCCCGCCCGATGCCGCCCCCGGCACCGGTGATCAGCACCGTCTTGCCCTCGATCTCGGTATTCGCAGTGCCCGCCGGCATCGCCACCTCCCCGATGTCTTGCGTTTCGCTTACGGCGATCAAGGTCCCCTGGCCGGCATCGTCGAGCCGGTTCAGCAGCCGTACCCGCGTCCCCACCTCCTCGGTGCCGGACGCGAGATGCGCGACGACAATGGCGCCAGCGTCCAGGCGGACCGCGCCGATCACGCCGGGTCTGCGCTTCTCGTAATAGCGGCTGGTGCTGCGGTAGAGCCGCGTCGTGGCGATGACCTCGCCCTCGGGCGCGACGCCCAGCCAGCGCAAACGGTCGCTGAGGCAGGACCGGCAGAACTCGGCCGGCGGGTACTGCACATGGCCGCAGGCCTCGCAGACCGGCAAGCGGAAGCGGCCTTCGGCGGCGGCCGCGGTCAGCCGCAGCGAGGCGCTGCCGCGGGCCGCCGGCGGCAGGTGGGGACGCCGCCTCACGCCCGTGCGCCTTGGGCCAGGAGCGCCGCGCCGCAGGTGATGCCGCGCCGGAAGTTGACCATGCCGAAGCCGCTGACCAGGCCGTGGCGGGCCGCCGCCACCTGGTCGCCCTGGGTCTCGCCGGTGAGCTGGCGGATGCCCTCGACCATGCCGAGAAAGCCGCCGGCGGCGCCCGCTTGGCCGACCGATAGCTGTCCGCCCGAGGTGTTGAGCGGCAGGCTGCCGGTGGTCTCGAAGCGGGTGCGGCGCACGAACTCGGTGGCCTCGCCGGCGGCGCAGAACCCCAGGTTCTCGAGTTGCATCATCAGCACCACGGGATAGTCGTCGTAGCCCTGCAGGAAGTCCATCGCCTCGGGTCCGGCGGCGGCGGCGGCGTACATCGCCTCGGCACCGAGGCCCCAGCCGCCGGCCAGCTGCAGATCCTCATCCGCGAAGGCGTTGTGCCGCTCCATCGCCGCCAGCAGCCGGGCGTAGGGCAAGCCCAGCGCCCGCGCCCGCGCCTCGCGCATGACCAGGAAGGCCTCGCCGCCCGAGCAGGGCATGACGCAGTCGAAGAGGTGCAGAGGCTCTGCCACCGGGCGGGCGGCGAGATAGGCCTCCATGCTGAGCGGCCGGCGGAATAATGCGTGCGGGTTCGCCAGCGCGTTTTGCCGTTGGGCGATGCACAGCTTGCCGAAATCCTCGCGCCGGGTGCCGTGCCGGACCACGTAGGCCTGGGTGATCATGGCGAAGACGGCGTTCGGTCCGGCGGCGCCGTAGGGGTGCATGGCGTCGCGTGCGTTGCTGGAGAAGTTGGCGATCAGCGCCTCGAAGTCGGCCTTGCCCATGACGTCGGCGGCCAGGCAGGCGACGATCTCGGCCTCGCCGGCCTCGACCGCGCGGGCCGCCCGGCGCAGAGCCAGTACCGCCGAGGTGCCGCCGACGTCGAGGTCCTCGAGGAAGCGAAGCTCGAGGCCAAGCTGCTCCGCCATCGCCGCGGCGCCGTCGGGGTGGAGCGTGAAGCTGGCCACGGCAAGCCCGTCGACCTGCCGCTTCCCGATCCCGGCATGCGCGAGGCAGGCGGCGAGCAGGCGCGCCAGGTACCATTGCGTATCGCGCAGAACGTAGCGGCGGTAGCCGAAGCTGACCGGGCTGGTCAGGACGACGCCGTCGTAGCCCCGCGGCGCCACGTCCATCACCGAGACGCCTTGCCAAGGGCAACGGTCTTTGCGTTACTCGCGCGAACGGCAGATCGAGGAGAGCGGGCCATGAAGGGGGAATGGATTTCCATTGCGTCGGGCGAGGGGGCCGAATTCAAGGGCTACTTGAGCCTGCCGAGCGGCGGCAGCGGGCCGGGACTTATCGTTCTGCAAGAGATATTCGGCGTCAACCGGCACATTCGCGAGGTCGCCGACTATTTCGCCGAGGAAGGCTACGTCGCCCTGGCGCCCGACATGTTCTGGCGCATCGAGCCGGGGATCGAGCTCGGCTACGCCGAGGCCGACCGTGAGAAGGCCTTCGCCGCCCTGCAAAAGTTCGACGAGGACAAGGGCGCCGCGGACATGCGCGCCGCCATCGCCACCTTGCGCGCGCGCCGCGAGGTCGGCGGCGGGGTCGGCGCCATCGGCTTCTGCCTTGGCGGCAAGCTCGCCTACCTGGCCGCCGCCCGCGCCGGCGCCGATGCCGCCGTCAGTTATTACGGCGTCGGCATCGAGCGCAACCTCGATGAGCTGGCCAAGATCAAGTGCCCGATGGTGCTGCACTTCGCCGGCGAGGACCGGCACGTCCCGCCCGAGGCCGTGGCCCGCATCGAGGCCGCCGCCGCGGACCGCGAGGACGTGGAGATCTACAGCTACCCGGGCGCCCAGCACGGCTTCAACTGCAACGAGCGGCCGGCCTACGACCGGCCGACTGCGATCATGGCGCATTCGCGCACCATCGCCCTGCTGCGCCGCGTGCTCGGGCCGCGCTACAACCTCAGCCGGCTCTGGGAAGAGCACTGCATGCACGAGTTCGCCACCCGCGACGTCGAGGCGACGATGGCGACCATGGTGGCGGAGCCTTACGTCAACCACATCCCGACAATGACCGGGGGCGTCGGCTACCGCGACCTCTACCGCTTCTACAAGCACCACTTCATCCCGAAGACGCCGGCAGACACCAAGCTGGTGCCGATCAGCAGGACCGTCGGCGCCGACCGGGTGGTCGACGAAATGGTGTTCTGCTTCACCCACGACATCGAGATCGATTGGATGCTGCCGGGCGTGGCGCCGACCGGCAAGTACGTCGAGGTGCCGCTGGTCGCCGTCGTCTGCTTCCGCGGCGACAAGCTCTACAACGAGCACATCTACTGGGATCAGGCCTCGGTGCTGGCGCAGATCGGTCTACTTGATGCCTCAAAACTGCCGATCGCCGGCGTCGAGACGGCGAAGAAAGTGATCGACGAGAGTCTGCCGTCGAACGGACTGATGCGGCGCTGGCGCGAAAGCGCGGCGGCCGATTGACACGCCATGCAGGCGCGCGCGCAATACGCACCGGCAGGCCGTAACCGTCGAGCCGATGTGGGACGCATTGTCCGAAGTGGCAGGAGGAAACCGCAATGACGCAAGCCGAAGTGACCGAGGAACTACGCGCGACCGTGCGCCGCGAGCTGCCGGAGATTCAGCAGATCCAGAGCGCCGAGTTGCGCGACAAGGTCGTCGAAGCCTGGGCGATGTCGCTGGCGCAGGAGGGACTCTCGGGCATCAGCGAGATCAAGGGCTCGGGCGATCCCGAGAAGAACATCCTGAAGGAAGGCACCCAGGTCGACCACCTGCGCGGCGTGGCGCTGCTGTCGATGCGCATGGCCGAACAGCTACAGGAGCTGAAGCCGGGTCTGGACGTCGACCGCGACGTCATGATCGCCGGTGCGCTGATCCACGACGTTGGCAAGGCGCGGGAGTTCAAGGACGCGAACCAGGCGAAGTGGAAGCAGGCGCCCCACATCGCCGGTTGGCCGCCGGCGCGCCACTCGGTACACGGCTACTACCTGTGCAAGAGCGTCGGCCTGCCCGACGAGGTCGCGCATATCGCCATCGCCCATTCCCGCGAGGGCGTGTTCGTGATGAAAAGCCTGGAGTGCACGATCGTCAGCCACGCCGACCACAGCTACTGGGAGATCATGAAGGCGGGCGGCCAGCTCACGGACAGCTACCAACCGCCGCAATAGCGGCTGGCGAAAAGGCCAGGGGGTATGCCTGACGGAATCATCCTCGCGGCCGACGTCCTGCTGCCTGAGCCGGACCCGGCGACGTTGCAGGCGGACGCCGCGGTTGTCGTCGTCGGCGACCGGATCGCCGCCATCGGCGCGTTGAGCGAGGTGCGACAGCGCTTCCCTCGGGCGGGCGTCGAGAATCTGCCGGGCTGCTTGCTGATGGCGGGCTTCATCAACGCGCATCAGCACGGCCGGGGCGTCAGCCAGGTCCAGCTCGGCTATGCCGAGGATTTCCTGGAGCTGTGGATCGCCAGCCGCCGCGCCCGTGGCCCGATCGACCCCTATCCGATCACCAGGCTGGCGGCGGCACGGATGCTGGAAAACGGCGTCACGACCACGGTGCACGCCAACTACAGCTACGGTAGCGGCGACTACGAAGCCGAGGTGCGGGCTTCGTTGCGTGCCTACGACGAGGCCGGCATCCGCGTCACCATGTGCATCGGCGCCATGGACCGGGGCTTCGTCGTCTACCCGCCATACGAGGCCGCATTTCTGGCCGCCCTGCCGGCGGAGCTGCGCCGATGGCTGGAAATTAAGCCGCCCGGACCCTACGCCGGCGACGCCGCCGCGACGGTGGCGCTGATGCGGCGGCTGCTGGCCGATTACGCCGGCCAACCGCGCATCCGCTTCTGTTATGGGCCAGCGGGCCTGCAGTGGGTCTCGGACGAGCTGCTGGCGCAGCTTGCCGCGGACGCCGAGGCCAAGGGCCTGGGCCTGCACCTGCACCTGATCGAATCGCCGGCGCAGCGGGCCGCCAGCCGTGCTCTCTATCCGGACGGCGCGATGAGGCATCTCGAGCGGCTCGGCGCCCTGGGTCCGCGGACCGTGTTCGCGCACGGGGTCTATGCGGACGGGCGCGACCTCGAAGCCATCGCCCGCCATGGCGCCGTGATGGTCCGCAATCCGGGCAGCAACCTCAGGGTCCGGAACGGCATCGCGCCGTTGGCAATGTGGCTTGAGCACGGCGTCAAGGTCGCCATCGGCACCGACAACACGGCGCTTGCCGATGACGAGGATCTGCTGCGCGAGCTCAGGCTCGCCGACCTGTTGGCCCGCACTGCCGACTGGGACGGGCCGTCGCTGCCAACGGCCGGCGATCTGCTGGCGATGCTGACGGTGAACGGCGCCGCGGCGGCGCAGGTGGCGGATGAGACCGGGACACTGCGAGTCGGCGCCATGGCGGACCTGGTCGCGATCGACCTCGGACGGGCGCGCGAGCCCTATCTCAGCCCGCAGATGCCGCTTTTGGACGCCATGCTCGCGCGCGGCTGCGGCGCCGACGTCCGCCTGACCATGGTCGACGGCCGCATCCTCTACCGCGACGGCGAGCTGCCGCATCTCGATCGCCATGCGCTGGCGGCACAGGCGGCCGATGCGGCCCGACGTGCCGAGGCGCCGCTCGAGGCCGACGACCGGGCGCGCACGGACGCCCTGCGCGAGCGGCTGGTGGCGCATTACGCAGGGTTGACGGCGCGAGCGGCGGAATCGGCGCCGTAGGCGCCGCGCCGCGCTTCAACGGGGAACCCGGATGTCGAGCCAGCGGCTCGCTGTCGCGGTGGCTTCGTCGCCCGCACGCAGCAGCACCGTGGTGGTCTCGGACTCGACGATCGCGGGCCCCGCGATCGTCTGCGCGCCGGCCAGCGTGTTGAAGTCGTAAACTGGGACCTCGAGCCAGTCGCCGAGGTAGATCCGCCGCCGTCCGCTGGGCGCCGAGGGCGCACCTTCGCTTGCGATCGGCTCCTGCGGCAGCGCCGGCAGCACGCCGACGGCGGCGACGCGGGCATTGACCAACACCGGGTCCTGCTCCGGCAGGCTGTAGGTGTAGAGCTGCTCGTGCCGCGCCTCGAAGGCGCGCTTGATGCGCTGCAGCAGGTCGGGGGCGTCGAAGTCGATATCCTCCAGCGGCACATCGATCTCGAAGATCTGCTCGCCGTAGCGCATGTCGGCGGCCCGGAGGCTCTGCGCCGGCCCCTCGAACCAGTCGGCGATCTGCTGGCGCCCGTGGGCCTCCATCTCGGCGTAGAGCGCACGGATGGTATCGGCGTCGAGCGCCGAGGTATCGGCGATGTGGGTACGGATGATTTCGAGACGCAGCTCGGTTGCGAGCATGCCCCAGGCCGACAGCACCGAGGCGACCCGGGGTACGACGACGCGGCCAAGGTTGAGCTGACGGGCGAGCTCGGTCGCATGCAGGCCGGCGGCGCCGCCGAAGGTCAACAGGGCGAAGCGGCGCGGGTCGACACCGCGGCGCACGGTGGCGAGCCGGACGCCTTCGGCCATCTGCGTGTTGACCACTCGGTGCACGCCCTCGGCCGCCCGCACCGCATCGACGCCGAGCGGTTCGCCCAGCCGCGCCAGCGCCGCCTCCGCCGCGGCGGCGTCCAGCCGCGTCCGCCCGCCGAGGAAGTTGCCGGGATCGAGATAGCCCAGGACGACGCTGGCATCCGTCACCGTCGGTTCGCTGCCGCCGCGGCCATAGCACGCCGGACCGGGATCGGCGCCGGCGCTTTCCGGTCCGACCTGCAACAGCCCGCCGCTGTCGACCCGCGCGATCGAGCCGCCGCCGGCACCCAGGGTGACGATGTCGAGGCTGGGCAGGGCTATGCGTTCGTTGACGATGTTCCGGTGGCTGGAGAGGGTCGGCCGACCATCGACGATTAGCGAGATGTCGGTCGAGGTGCCGCCCATGTCGAAGGAGACGAAGTTCGGCTGTCCGGTCAGCTCGGTGGCGTACCGGGACCCGGCGACGCCACCGGCCGGGCCCGAAAGCACGGTCCCGGCGGCGACCCGAATGGCCTCGGCGATCGGGGCGATGCCGCCGTGACTGAGAATGATCAGCACCGGGCCGCGGTAGCCGGCGGTCCGCAACCGCTGCTCCAGACGCGAGAGGTAGCGGGCCAGGATCGGCGCCACGTAGGCGTTCACCACGGTCGTCGAGACGCGCTCGTATTCCTTGATCTGCGGCAGCACTTCCGAGGACAGGCAGACGTGCGTGCCAGGCAGCGCGACGGCCAGCCGGTCGCGGGTCGTCTGCTCGTGCCGCCCGTCGCGATAGGCGTGCAGGTAGCAGACCGCGACCGATGTCACCTTCTGCTGTTTAAGCTTGCGGATCGCCTTGTCGAGCGAGGCGCTGTCCAGCGGCACCTCGACCGTGCCGTCGGCCCTGAGGCGCTCGCGCACGCCGAGCCGCAGGTGGCGCGGCACCAGCGGTTCGGCTCTGGGCAGGCGCAGGTTGTATCGGTCGGGCTTCAGGCCCTCGCGCATCTCCAGGATGTCGCGGTGGCCTTCGGTGGTCAGCAGGCCGACCTTGGCGCCCTTGCGCTCCAGCAGCGCGTTGGTTGCCACCGTGGTGCCGTGGACGATGCGCTCGGTCTGCGCCAGGAGGTCGCCGAGCTCGAGGCCGAAGGTCTCGGCCATGCGGGCGAGACCGTCCATGACGCCGACGGACTGGTCCTCGGGCGTCGAGGCGACCTTGGTCAGCGTCACACCGCCTGAATCGTCGACCGCGACCAGGTCGGTGAAGGTGCCGCCGACATCGACGCCGATACGATACATGGGACTGGACCGTTCAGGCGTGGGCGCGGCGGGTGACGAAGCCGTTGCGCCGGTCGCTGGCGCGGGCTTCGGCCGACCGTCCGGCCGGATCGCCCCAGCCGCCGCCGCCGGCGGAATGAATCTCGAACATGGTGCCTGCGGGAATCTGGAGGCCTTCCTGCTTGGTCTTGAGGAGCTTCGGCCGCTGACCCGGTGCGCGCATCAGGTAGCGGTGCGGCGCCCCGTCCTCGCCGCCCAAGAGGCCGCATGCGCCGTGGCGGGCGCCGTCGCCCGCGGTGTTGGCGCGGCAGGGCGTCTCGGTTTCGATCTTCAGTTCGAGGTCGACCCCGGCGCCGCCGGCAAACCGGCCCTCGCCGCCCGAATTGGGCCGGAACTCGTGGCGCTTGAAGAACAGCGGGAAGCGCACCTCGGCGACCTCGATGGAGCCGAACTTCAGGCCGCCCGCCGCCTGCCACTCGCCGACGCCGTGCCAGCCGTCGCCGCCGGGCGAGGCGCCGGCGCCGGGCCGGGCGTGGAACAGGTGCCAGATGAACGGCTTGCCGTTGCGCGGATCCTCGCCCTTGATGGCGATGCGGAAGCGGCTGGCCCAGCCGGCCATGGCGCGGTCCGGGCAGGCTGGCGCCAGCGCCTTGATGATCGCCTCCAGCACCTCCTGGGCGCAGTGGTTGGTGGACAGCGTCACCGGCGCGCCGGGATTGCTCAAGACCACGGTGCCGGGCTTGGCCACCCAGGTGACCGGCCGCGAGGAGCCGTCGTTCTTCGGCACGTCCGGGTCGAACAGGAAGGCCATCGCCATGGTCACCGCCGAGGCGGTGTTGGCGTAAGCCGAGTTGACGAAGCTGGTCACCTGCGGGTCGGACTCGGTGAGGTCGATGTGCACCGCGTCGCCCTTCTTGGTGACGGTGGCGCGGATGGTGATGTCGTTGTTGCCGCGGCCGTCGTCGTCGAGCCTTGCCTCGCCCTTGTAGACGCCGTCCTTCCAGGTGGAAATGATCGCGCGGGCCTGCCGCTCGGCCGCATCCAGGATGTTGTCGACCGCCTTTTCGACGACCTCGGCCCCGAACTCCGCCATCAGGTCGAGCAGGCGCCGCTCGCCGAGCCGCACCGAGCCGATCTGCGCCGCCAGGTCGCCCTGGAAGTCGCGCGGGTGGCGGACGTTGACCCACAGCATCTGCTCGACGTCGCGGCGCAGCCGGCCGCGGTCATAGAGCCTGAGCGGCGGGATGCGCAGGCCCTCGTGCCAGATCTCGGTCGCCGCCGCGTTGTAGGCGCCGTGCGTGGCGCCGCCGATGTCGGAGTGGTGCGCCCTGTTGACGGTCCAGAACAACAGCCGCTCGCCGGCGAAGACCGGCACGATCGCGGTCAGGTCAGGCAGGTGGCTGCCGCCGAAATAGGGGTCGTTCAAGAGGAAGACGTCGTCCTTGTGGATGTCCTCGCCGAAGAACTCGTCCACCGCCTTGACCGACCAGGGCAGGGCGCCGACGTGCACCGGAATATGCTCGGCCTGGGCCACCAGCCGGCCGTCGGCGCCACAGATCGCGGTCGAGAAGTCGCGGCTGGAGTTCAGGATCTGCGAATAGGAGGTGCGCAGCATCGCCTCGCCCATCTCCTCGACGATGGCGACGAGGCGGTGCTGCACCACCGAAACGGTGATCGGGTCGACGTTGGTCACGGGGGTAAGGCTCCTTGAAGGATAGGACTGCGGCGCAGTCTATGTTGGCATGCCTGCCGCGGACAATGCGGGCCGGTTCAGTTGAGCCGGTCGCGGATGAAGGTGCCGGCGCGGCCGATCGCTTCGCGCCCCTCGCTCAGCATCGGCGCGAACAGATGCCAGACGTGGATCATCTCCTCGGCCTGCTCCAGCACGGTCTCGACGCCGGCCGCCTTGGCCCGGTCGGCGAGGCGGATCGCGTCGTCGAGCAGGATCTCGGCGGTGCCGACCTGGATCAGCAGCGGCGGCAGGCCGGCGAGGTCGGCATAAAGCGGCGCCGCCAGCGGGCTCCTCGGATCGGCGCCATCGAGATAGAGGCGCGCCATCTCCGAGAGTCGGTCTTTCTGCACCATCGGATCGACCGCGGCCTTGCTCTTGATCGAGCCGCCCAGGCCCTCCAGATCGATCCAGGGCGAGATCGAGACCGCGGCCGCCGGCATCGGCAGGCCCTGCTCGCGGATCGCCACCAGGGTCGCGACGGCGAGCCCGCCGCCCGCGGAATCGCCGGCGACGGCGATCCGCTCGGGCCGGGCGCCGCCCTCGACCAGCCAGCGATAGCCGGCAACCGCGTCGTCGACCGCGGCGGGAAACGGATGCTCGGGCGCCAGCCGGTAGTCCAGCACCAGGGCGCGGCAGCCCGACTCTATCGACAGATTGTAGGCCAGGTTGCGGTGCGTTGCCGGCGAGCCGATGACATAGCCGCCGCCATGGAGGTAAAGGATGTCGCCGGCTTCCGCGCCGGGCGCGGCGACGGATTCGGCGGGCACCCCGCCCGCATTGACGGGCGCGCAGCGCGCTTCTTCCGGCGCCGGCAGCAACTGGCCAAGGCGCTCGAAGCGCTCGCGCATCAGCTCCGGGGTCGGATTCTCCGGCATCGGCCGGCTGGTCAGCAGCTCGATCAGTTCCTTCAGTTCGCGCGCGCTCATGCTTCACCCCGTTTGTACCCGACATTGGCGGTGCCGCCGCTCGCATCTTCCGCCAGCCGCCGGCCGGGCGCAAACGGTACGGCGCCTGGGCATGGCCGAATGGCCTGCGGATCAGGCATCATGCGCCATGATGCGGCGATGGAACGGGAGGATTCGATGCGACTGCAAGGCAAGGTGGCGCTGCTGACCGGCGCGGCGGCGGCGATCAAGGGCGAGCTGATGGGCTTCGGCGGTGCCGCGGCGCACTTGTTCGTGCGCGAGGGCGCCAAGGTTGTCCTGACCGATATCCGCGACGAGCTTGGCGAGCGCGCGGCGGCGGAGCTGCGCGCGGCCGGCGCCGAGGCCCGCTACATGCGCCTGGACGTTACCTCCGAGAAGGAATGGAAAAGCGTCATCGGCGCCGTCATGGCCGAATTCGGCCGGCTCGACATCCTCTTCAACAACGCCGGCGTCGCCTATCCGATGAAGGTCGAGGAGATCTCGGAGGAGATCTGGGACCGCGAGCTGGCGGTGCACGCCAAGGGCGTGTTCCTGGGCACCAAGCACGCCATACCCGCCATGCGCAAGGGCGGCGGCGGTTCGATCATCAACACCTCGTCGATCATGGGCCTGGTCGGCAGCCCGACGACGCCCGCCTATTCGGCGGCCAAGGGGGCGATCGCCATCTTCACCAAGTCGGCGGCGCTGCAGTACGCCAAGGAGAACATCCGCATCAACTCGGTGCATCCCGGCTACGCCGACACGCCGCTGACGGCCGAGCGCTTCAGCGACCCGGCGCTGCGCGAGGTCCTGCTCGCGCGCACGCCGATGGGGCGCCTGGGCACGGCCGAGGACATCGCCAACGGTGTTTTGTTCCTGGCCTCGGACGAGTCGGCCTTCATGACCGGCGCGGGGCTGGTGATCGACGGCGGCATGACGGCGCAATAGCGCAGGGCAGGGGGGCGCGGGCTTCGCCCGCCGAGAGGCCCGCCGGCGAAGCTTGATTCGATTCAGGCGGGCGGGCTGAACCTCTGGCCCGAGATCGCCGGGTGGAAGAGCGGCTGGATGACGTTGCCGGCGGGATCCTTGCAGTGAAAGCTGCGGGCGCCGTCGGCGTGGTCGTGCGGCTCGTCGAGCACCGGCACCCCCGTCGACTTCATGAACTCGAACCAGCGGTCCAGCTCCTCCCGGCTGTCGACGATGAAGCCGAAATGGTCGAAGCAGGAGCGCCCGGCCCGGTCCGACTTGGCGCGCGAGAGCGAGAGGTTGTCGTTGCCGCAGGTCAGATACACCAGGTTTTGGTTGGCGCGGGTCAGCACTTCCATGCCCATGACTTCGGTATAGAAGCGTTCGCATTCCTCGAGGTTCGGCACCTCGAAGGCGAGGTGACGGATGCCACTGAAAGCCTTGGGCCGCTTTTTCATCTTCCGCTCCGGTTTGTCTGCCAGGGGCGCGAGTTCAGCAACGCCGGCGTCAACTGTCAACGGAATGGTGCGGCCAGCAGCACCCGGTTGCCGCCTCAGCGGATTCCGAGGCCGGTCATCTCGATCGCCGGCGCGCGCCCGCCGATCATGTCGGCGACGATCCGCGCCGAGCCGTTCGACATGGTCCAGCCGATATGGCCGTGGCCGGTGTTGTAGAAAAGATTGTCGTGCCGCCCGCGCCCGATATAGGGGCAGTTGTCCGGCGTCATCGGCCTGAGGCCCGCCCAATAGCTTGGTCTGTCGTAATCAGCGGCCTCGGGCAGCAGGTCGCGTACGGCGCCCAGCATGTGCCTGTAGTCGGACGGCTGATGGCTCTTGTCATAGCCGGCGAACTCGGCGGTGGCGGTGACGCGCAGGCGGTCGCCCATCCGCGTGAAGGCGCAGAGGTTGTTCTCGTCGATGCCATTGATCGCGGGCGGATTGTTGCGCCCGGCGATCGGCAGGGTCACGGAATAGCCCTTGATCGGATAGATCGGCAGCCGCAGGCCCAGGGGTTTCGAGAAACGCGGACTGGCGAAGCCCATCGCCATGACATAGGCGTCGGCGAGTTCCTCGCCCTTGTCGGTCAGCACCTTCTCGACCCGGCCGCCGCTGGCGACGATGCCGGTGACCGCCGTCTGGTACTTCACGGTGGCGCCTTTGGCCTGGCACAGCGCGGCCAGCGCCTGCGTGAACTTGCGGCAATCGCCGGTCTCGTCGCCGACGGCGTGGATGGCGCCGGCGATCTTTGCTTTAGCCGCCTCCAGGGCGGGTTCCAGCGCCACCACCGCGTCGGGGTCGAGCGCGCGCAGGTCCTCGCCAAGCTCGGTCAGGATCGCCATCTCCTCGATGCGCGTCTCGAACGAGGCGGGATCCCGGTAGATGTAGAGGATGCCGCCGGTCACGCGGTCATACTCGATGCCGGTCTCCTCGATCACCTGATGCAGCACCGCCTTGGAATAGGCGCACAGCCGGTGCTTGTTCTGGGTGTTGCGGCGATAGCGCGCCGGCGCGCACTGGCCCAGGAAACGCAACGACCAGTTCCACAGCGCGGGGTCGAGGCTGAAGCGGAAGCGCAGCGCCTGATCGTTGCGCCAGAGCGAGCGCAGCAGCGTCATCGGCGCCTTCGGCGAGGACCAGGCATAGGCGTGACCCGGGGCGATGGCGCCGGCATTGCCGAAGCTGGTCTCGTCGGCGGCCTCAGCGTGACGCTCGACCAACGTCACCTCGTGTCCGTCCTTCAGCAGCTGCCAGGCGGTGGTCACGCCGATGACGCCACCGCCCATTACCAAGACTTTCATGCCGCCACTCCCCCAGGAACAGATTTCCTGCCTAAGCGAAGATTGTATCTCGGCCCTGCAGAGGAAGCAGGTCTGTTCCGGGGATCGCTCATGCCTGCCATCAGACGGCCATCACAGCTCGTTCATCGCGCGGATCACCTTGCCGTCGAGGAAGGCGCGGATGTCCTCCAGCGCGTCGCCGTAGAAGACACGGAAGTTCTCCTCGGTGACGAAACCCACGTGCGGCATGACCAGGACGTTGTCCATGCGCCGGAAGGGATGGTCGAGCGGCAGCGGCTCGCGGTCGAAGACGTCGAGCCCGGCGCCGGCGATGCGCCGCTCTTGCAGCGCCGCGATCAACGCGGCCTCCTCGACGATGGGGCCGCGCGAGGTGTTGATCAGGTAGGCCGTCGGCCGCATCAGCGCCAGCTCGCGCCGGCCGATCAGTCCGCGGGTTCGTTCCGAGAGCTTCAGGTGGATGGTCAGGAAATCGGATCGCGAGAACAGTTGATCCTTGGACACGTATGTGGCGCCGGCGGCGGCGGCGCGCTCAGGCGTCAGGTTCTGGCTCCAGGCGAGGATGCGCGTGCCAAAGGCTTGGCCGAGGGCGGCGACCTTGGAACCGATGTCGCCGAGGCCCAGGATCCCCAGGGTCTTGTCGCGCACCGAGATGCCGAGCCTCGTCTGCCACTTGCCGTCGCGGACCGCCACCGTTTCGTGATGGATATGCCGGGCCAGCGCCAGCATCATGCCGATCGCAAGTTCCGGCGTCGCATTTGACTGGTCGCCGGTGCCGCAGACCTGGATGCCGTGGTCGGTGGCCGCCTCGAGATCGATGGCGACATTCCACATCGCGGCGCTGACGATCAGGCGCAGGTTCGGCAGCCGTTCGATCAGCGCGCGCGGGAAGCGGGTGCGCTCGCGCATCAGCATCACGCACTGGAACGGGTGCAGCCGCGCCACCAGCTGTTCGAAGTCCTCGATGTGGTCGGAGAACGCCGTGACCTCCGCCCTGGGTTTCAGGCTGGACCAGTCGGCAAGGCGCAAGGCCACGTCCTGGTAGTCGTCGAGAAGGGCGATGCGGAACATCGGTGGCCCCCGAAGAGATTGACCGGGCAGCGGCACAATAGGTGAAGCCCACGCCGGCAAACTGCCGGCGTGGGCCCAGCACTCGGAATGGGGCGCGCGGCAAACCTGCGCCCCGGTTTCGCAAGCTACTTGTCGAGCCAGAACGTATCCATCCGCACGACATCATAGATGCCGAAGTAGTTGTACGGATTGTGGCCCTTGACGTAGTTGTACCAGCCGTCGTTGATCTTCTCCCACGAGACCGGCAACAAGGGCGGGTCTGCCTCCATGATCTCCTCGGCCTGCCGGATCAAGGCCTGGCGCTTGGCCGCATCGACCTCGCTGTCGATCTGGGTCAGCAGCGCGCTGAATTTCTCGTTCTCCCAGTTCGAGTAGTTCTGCGGACCGCCCTTGCCGTACCAGGCGTTGAAGTAGTCCGAGGGGTCGATCAGGGTCGAGACGATGGCGCCGATGGCCAGGTCGTAGTTGCCCGACCGGACGTCGTCGAACCAGACGGACTCGACCACGGTGCGCAGGTTGCACTGCACGTTCAGCGCCTGCTGCAGCATCGCCTGGATGGCCTGCGACCAGAGCTTGAAGCTGGCCACTTCGCGGACCAGGAAGTCCAGGCCGCTGAGTCCGTTCGGGTGGCCGGCCGCGGCCAGCAGCGACTTGGCCTCGGCGATCGAGGCCGCGGTGTCGGGCTGGTAGCCGAGCCGCTTGACGAGCTCCTCTTTCGGCGTGGCGACGTCCGAGAACGGGTAGACGAAGCCGCCGACCATCATCGGCGCCACGTCCTTGACCACGTCGACCAGGACCGGCCGGTCCAGGACCAGATGCAGGGCGCGGCGCACCCGCGGATCGCTCAGCGGGCTTTTCTTCGCGTTGACCCAGGTCGCCTGGATGACGCTCTGGTAGTAATCCGTCGCGGTCATGCCGTCGCGCTTGTCGACTTCCTTGCGGGTCACCGGGTCGATCAGCCGGGCATAGTCGGTACGCCCGGAAAGCAGCGCCGAGCCGAGCTCGGGCGAGAACGGCAGTCCGTGGTAGAACTCGATGCCGTCGAGGTACGGCAGGCCTTCCATCCAGTAGTCCTTGTTCTTCTCCATCACCCAGACTTCCTGCTCGACCCGCTTGACGCTGCGGTACGGGCCGGTGCCGGGGACATCCAGGGTCTTGCGCAGGTTGTAGTTGTTGTCCTCCAACGTCTTCTTGCGCACAATGCCGTTCCAGCCGCTGGCGATGGCGCCCATGATGAAGTCCGGCGGCCGCGGCGCCGAGAGCTTGAACTCGACGGTGTACTTGTCGCGCGCGTTGACCTCGCTGATCGACTTGAACAGCGTGCTGCGCGGGATGTTGATGCCCTCCGGCGGCTTGACGATGCGGTCGAAGGTCGCCTTCACGTCTTCGGCGGTCAGCTCGGCGCCGTCGGAAAACAGCACGCCCTTGCGCAGGAAGAAGGTGTAGGTCTTGCCGTCCTTGGCGATCTCCCAGCTGTGCGCCAGGTCCGGGATGATGGTCTGCCCGCTGTCGCGCGGATCGCGCCGGATCAGATTGTCGTACATGCAGCCCTGGCTGCCGAGGTTGTTGACGGTGCCGGACTGATGGAAGTCCAGGTGCGGCGGCCGCAAGGTGATGCCGTAGCGCAGGACGCCGCCGGACTTGGGATTAGCTTCCGGCGCGGCGAGCTTGAACTTCGATCCGTCAAATTCCATCGGCACGGCGGCATGGCCCAGGCCCCACTGCAGGGCATAGACGCTTGCCGCGGTCGCGCCCGCGGCCTTCAGGAAGTCCCGGCGCGTCCACCACGGCGGCGTAAATCGGTGGTCCCTCATACTGTCTCCTCCCCCTTAAATGATTGAGGTCTTTCCGGCGTTGACGGCGGTGTGTTCTGATAGGAACTCCGATCGTCCGGAACGTCGAAGACAACACATCGCAATCTCGAGAGCAGAATATTGACCCAAGCGGAGCCTATTGAACAAGTGGCGGGGAAAGCCGGCGCCGTCTCCACCGAGACGGTGCTGGAGATCGACAACCTGAAAACCCACTTCTTTACCGCCGATGGCGTCATCAAGGCCGTCGACGGCGTCTCCTACGACGTGCGCAAGGGCGAGACCCTGGGCGTGGTCGGCGAGTCGGGTTGCGGCAAGAGCGTGACGGCGCTGTCGATCCTCCGCCTGGTGGCGAATCCGCCCGGCCGCATCGTCGGCGGTTCCATCCGCTTCGAGGGCACCAACCTGCTGGAGCTCAGCGAGGCGGAGATGGAGGACATCCGCGGCAACGACATCTCGATGATCTTCCAGGAACCGATGACCTCGCTGAATCCGCTGTTCACGGTGGGACGCCAGATCAGCGAGGCGATCGCGCTGCACCAAGGCGTATCAAAGCGCGAGGCGATGCGAGAAGCGGTCGAAATGCTGCGCCGCGTGCACATCCCTGAGCCCGAGCGGCGGGTCAATGCCTATCCGCATCAGCTTTCCGGCGGCATGCGCCAGCGGGTGATGATCGCCATGGCGCTGTCCTGCAATCCCAAGGTGCTGATCGCCGACGAGCCGACCACCGCGCTCGACGTCACCATTCAGGCGCAGATTCTCGACCTGATGCGCGAGATGCAGGACAGCCTCGGCCAGGCCATCATCCTGATCACCCACGACATGGGCGTGGTGGCCGAAAACGCCGACCGGGTGGTGGTGATGTACGCCGGGCGGAAAGTCGAGGAAGCCGAGGTCGACGAGTTGTACGACCACCCCGCGCATCCCTATACGGTGGGCCTGCTGGGGGCCATTCCCAATCTCGACGAAGCGGCGCGCAGCGATATCCGACGGGCGCGGCTGAACGAGATCAAGGGCATGGTGCCCTCACTTGCCAACCTGCCGGTGGGGTGCACCTTCGCGCCGCGCTGCGGTTTCGCCAGCGCGCAGTGCCGAACCGCCTATCCGCCGCTGGAACAACGCCGGCCCGGCCACTGGGTCGCCTGCTGGCACGCTGAACGCCTGCTGGGAGACAACGCATGAGCGTTCAAGCGTCCGTGGCTATCGGCGAGGGGACCGGCGCACCGCTGCTCGAGGTCCGCGACCTGAAGAAGTACTTCCCGATCCACAGGGGCCTCTTCTCGCGCGTCGTCGATCAGGTGCACGCGGTTGACGGCGTTTCCTTTCGGATCAGGCGCGGCGAGACGCTGGGCCTGGTCGGCGAGAGCGGCTGCGGCAAATCCACCGTCGGCCGCACCGTGCTGAAGCTGCTGGAGCCGACCGAGGGCAGAATCAGCGTCCACGGCGAGGACATCACCGACCTGGACCCGATGGCGATGATGCCCTACCGGCAACAGATGCAGATGATCTTTCAGGATCCGTACGCCTCGCTCAATCCGCGCATGTCCGCGGGCGACATCGTCGGCGAGCCGCTGCTCATACATCAGGTGGCGGCTCGGAGCGAGCGTCAGGAACGGGTGGCGGCGTTATTCGAACGCGTCGGCCTCGGCCCGCAGCACATGCACTCCTATCCGCACGAGTTTTCCGGCGGGCAGCGCCAGCGCCTGGGCATCGCCCGCGCGTTGGCGCTGAACCCGGAACTGATCGTCGGCGACGAGCCGGTGTCCGCGCTGGACGTCTCGATCCAGGCGCAAATCCTGAACCTGCTGATGGACCTGCAGGACGAGCTCAAGCTGTCCTACCTGTTCGTGGCGCACGACCTGGCGGTGGTCGAGCATATCAGCCACCGCGTCGCGGTGATGTATCTCGGTCGTATCGTCGAGACGACCGACAAGACCACGCTGTTCGAGATGCCGCTGCACCCTTACACCGAGGCGCTGCTCTCGGCGGTCCCCATCCCGAAGGCGCGCTCGCGCGGGCGCCCGCGGGTAATCCTGACCGGCGACGTGCCGAGCCCGATCAAACCGCCGTCCGGCTGTCACTTCCACGCCCGCTGCCCCTACGCCATGGCGCGCTGCCGCACGGAATCGCCAACTTTGCGCGAAGTGCAGCCGGGGCATTGGGCGGCCTGCCATCTGCACGACGGCGGCGTCACCTTTCCCCTGGCCAAGCCGGCGGGCGGCTAGCCACGCGTCGCGCTCAGACCGAGCCGCGCAGACGCGGATCGAGCATATCGCGAATGCCGTCGCCCAGGAGATTGAAGGCCAGCACGGTGATGGTAATGGCGACGCCGGGAAACAGCACCAGCCACCACGGCGGGATGATGCCCGCGTTCAGGGCGTCGGCCAGCATGTTGCCCCAGGTCGGGGTCGGCGGCGGGATGCCGACGCCGAGGAAGCCGAGCGAAGCCTCGATGATGATGGCGACGCCGAGATGGGTCGTGGCCAGGATCAGATAGGGCGCCACGCACTGCGGCAGGATGTGCCGCAGCATGATGCGCAGGTGCGAGGCGCCGAGGCTGCGGGCGGCCTCGACGAAGGACAGCTCCTTCAGCGACAGCACGACCGCGCGGATCACCCGCCCGCCGAAGGGTATTCGGGTGATGGCGATGGCGATGATCACCGTCACGGTGCCCGAGCCGAGGGCCATGGCGATGGCCATGGCCAGGATCAGGTCGGGAAAGGCTTGCAAGAATTCGATGAAGCGCTGGCTGACGATATCGAAGCGGCCGCCGAAATAGCCGCTGGCCAAGCCCCAGAAGCAGCCCAACGTGGTGCCGAGCAGCACCGCCGCCATGGCCACCGTCAGCGAGGTCCGGCTGCCGTGGATGACGCGGCTCAGCGTATCCCGCCCGATCTGATCGGAGCCGAACAGGTTGACCGCGTCGGGCGGCTTCTGCATGCGCCGGAAGTCCGACTGCAGCGGGTCGTAGGGCGCGATGGCGGGGGCGGTAACCGCCATGACCAGGATGGCGACGGCGATGCAGCCCCAGAAAGCGGACAGCGGCGCGCGGCGGGCGAAGCTCATGAGCCCCTTCAAGAGCCGCCGCGGCAGCGAGCGCCCGGCCGGCACGGCGGCTGGTTCCAGCGCGGCTGGCTCCAGCGGTGCGATCGTCTCCGGACGGGTACTCATTGGTAGCGAATCCTCGGGTCCAGCCAGGCGATGATGATGTCGACCATGATGTTCAACATCACGAAGACCACGGCGTAGAGGAACACCAGGTTCTGCATCACGAAGATGTCCCGCTCGTTGACCGCCGTGAACATCGCGTAGCCCAGGCCGGGCGTGCCGAAGGCGCGCTCGACGGGAATCGATCCGGCGAGGACGAAGCCGAGCAGGATGCCCGACAGGGTGATGACCGGCAGCAGCGCGTTCGGCAACGCGTGCAGGCTCACCACCAGGCGGCCGTTCAGGCCTTTGGCGCGGGCCGTGCGCACATAATCCTCGCGGATCACTTCCAGCAGGCTCGAACGGGCCATGCGGGCGATGTAGGCCGCCTGGCCCAGCGCCAGCACCACGGCCGGCCCGATCACCATTTGGAAGGTCGTCCACGGCTCCTCGAAGACGGAAGCGCCGGTGGCCGTGAGCGGCGCCCGATAGCCGAAGCCGAACAACAGGCCGAGCACGATCAGCATGCCCAGCCAGAAGCCGGGTACCGCGAGGCAGGTGATGGAGATGAACCGGGCGGTGTTGTCCGCGATGGTGTTCGGACGCAGTGCGCTGACGATGGCCACCGGGATGCCCAGGATCCAGGACAGGATCACCGAGAGGATGCCGATCTGCGCGGTCAGCGGCCCGCGCCGCATGACCATGTCGCCGACGCTCTCGGCGCGGAAGAACGACCGGCCCAGATCGCCGCGCGCGATATCGCCGAGCCAGCTGACGTACTGCACGATCAACGGGTCGGCCAGACCCAGCTCTCTCATATAGCTGAGGCGCTGCTCTTCGGTCAGCTTGGTCATGCCCTCGGGACCGAAGATCGCGGTCAGCGGATCACCGGGCATCACGCGCATGATCAGGAACACGATCACGGAGACGCCGAACACCGTGAGCGCGCCGAACGCGAAGCGCCGTACGATATAGCTATACATCAGACCCGAACCGCAACGTCCTTACCCCTCCAACCTCCGTTTGAAGGCTAGGCCAGCCTGAAGCGCGAGTGTCGTCCGAGTCAAGGCTGGGGCGGCTGGGTCCGCGCCGGGGGGCGCCGGCTCGGCGCCGCATGCCATTGCCGGACCCGCCCTGAGGCTGGCAGACTTTAACCGGGCTGATGCGATCGACGGGGAGGGCGCCAGGGCTCGGTCCTGGCGGGAGCTGTCCTCGCGGCCTCTTAGGGAAAGCGGTCAAGAACGATGGAAAGCCAAATATACGATTACATCGTGGTCGGCGCCGGCTCGGCCGGCGCGGTCCTCGCCAACCGGTTGAGCGCCAGCGGCCGCCACCGGGTACTGTTGCTGGAGGTCGGTCCCGCCAGCCATCCCTGGTCGCGGATTCCAATCGGGTTCGCCCGGCTGATCAACAATGCCGCCGCCAACTGGTGCTATGAGTCCGAGCCCGAGGCGAACACCGGCCAGCGCAAGATCCCGGTGCCGCGGGGCCGATTGCTCGGCGGCTCCAGCTCGATCAACGGCATGGTCTTCGTCCGCGGCCAGGCCCAGGATTTCGACACCTGGGCGCAACTCGGCAATCGGGGTTGGAGCTATCGGGAGGTGCTGCCCTTCTTCAAGAACATGGAAAGCTACGCCGGCGGCGACGACGAATTCCGCGGCCGCGGCGGACCCTTGAAGGTGACCGACCCCGACGAGCGAGGTCCGCTGTACGATGCCCTGTTCGAGGCTGCCTCAGATATCGGCATCAAGCGCAATCCCGATTACAACGGTGCCGCGCAAGACGGCATCTCCATGACCCAGGCCACCATCCGCAAGGGCCGGCGGATGAGCACCGCCTATTGCTACCTCGATCCCGCCCGCTCGCGGCCGAACCTGCAGATCCAGACGCGCGCCTATGTCCAATCCCTGCTGCTGGAAGACAAGCGCTGCGTCGGCGTCGCCTATACGGCGCATGGCGAGCGGCGGCAGGCGCGGGCAGGCCGCGAAGTGATCGTCAGCGCCGGCGCCGTCAATTCGCCGCAGCTGCTGGAACTCTCCGGCGTCGGCCAGCCCGAACTTTTGCAGAAGCGCGGCATCGAGGTCCGCCACCCGCTGCCCGGCGTCGGCGAGAATTTGCGCGATCATTATGCGCCGCGGATGCTCTGGCGAGTCGCGGCGCCGGGCCTGACCTACAACGACATGGGCCGCGGCCTGGGTGCCGTCCGCCAGGCGCTGCGCTACGCTTGCAAGGGCAGCGGACTGCTGAGCCTGCCGGCGGCCCCGTTGCGGGCCTATGTGCGAAGCCGCGAAGGCTTGGACTCGCCCGACGTCGGCATCTCGATGATCCCGTTCCTGGTCGCCGACGGCTTCAAGCTTGCGCGCGAACGGGGGATCACGGTGATTACCCATCCGCTGCGCCCGGAGAGCACCGGCAGCATCCACATTGCGACCGCCGACCCGGCGCGGCCGCCGGCGATCCGCTTCAACTTCCTCTCGGCCGAGCTCGACCGCGAGGTCACCGTCGCCGGCATGCGCATCGCCCGCCAGCTCATGCAGAGCCCTGCCATGACCCGCATTCTCGGCGAGGAAATGGCGCCCGGACCGGCCCTACGGTCGGATAAGGAGTTGCTCGACTGGGTCAAGCAGAACGCCGAGACGACCTATCATCCGGTCGGGACCTGCAAGATGGGCTCCGATCGGATGGCGGTGGTCGACGACCAGCTAAAGGTCCATGGCTTGCTGGGACTGCGCGTCGCCGATGCCTCGATCATGCCGACGCTGACTTCGGGCAATACCAACGCGCCCTCGATCATGATCGGCGAGAAGGCGTCAGCCATGGTGCTCGAAAGCGCCCGCTAGGTTTAATTCGCTTCTATGTTACGTTGCCGTCCCGTTCACCGGCTCTGGCTGCGGCGTTCTTCGCGTGTGTCGTCGTGGCATGCCGTGCGGGCGAGGGACTTGGCCCCGCCGGAATCGATGATAAAGTCTCTAACAGGGGCCATTACTGGGAGAGGAAAGCCATGCTTCGTGCGATCGCTGTTTCGTTGTCGTCAGTTTTTCTGGTCGTATCCGCGGCCAACGCGTCCGAGGAAAAAATCGCCAGCGCCTTGTCGGCGGGTCCGGCATCGTTGACTCGCAACGCCACCGTCACGGACTGGGACGGCAAGGTCTTGCGCCAGGGCAGCAACGGGTGGACCTGCTTGCCGGATATCCCGGACAACGGCGGCACCGATCCGTGGTGCGTCGACCAGGTGTGGCTTGATTTTCTCAAGGCCTACATAAACAAGACCAAGCCGGACTACTCGCGGGTTGGCATCGGCTACATGCTGATGGGCGACGCACCGGTGAGCAACACCGATCCGTACGCTCAGTCGAAGACCAACGATGCCGACTGAGTCGCGGGCCTGGGCGCCCACCTCATGATCCTGGTGCCGGACCCGAAGGCGTTGGAGGGCATTTCGACCGATCCGAAAAACGGCGGTCCCTGGATCATGTGGCCGAACACGCCGTATCAGCACCTGATGATTCAGATCGAGTCCTATCCGAAATGACCTGACGGAAAGACACGCGACGGCGCCGAGCGGGATCGAAACGGTCCCGCCCGGCCTCGTCCGGCGTCTCTCTCGCGAATTTAAGGTCAGTAACGTCGAATCGTCGAAGCGGGGCTATACCGTCGGCGCCGATTCAGGTTTCGATAGTCGCTCTGGCGGGGAGGAACGCGCGTGCCGGCACCTCTGTGGCGCGATTCCTGGCTGTTGTTGCTGGTCGTCTCGCGCACCTTGATGACGCTGATCTTCATGGTCTACGCGGCCTGCATGCCGGCGTTGCTCGACGAGTGGGGAATGTCGGCGACCGAGGCCGGAACGGTCGCCGGCAGCTTTCACTTCGGCTATCTGATCTCGCTCACCGTCTTTTCGTGGGCGGCGGACCGGATCGGCGGACGGACGGTGTTTCTGCTTTCCGCGGGGCTGAGCGCCGTCACCGCGCTGGCGTTCGGGCTCTTCGCCCAGTCTTACGTCTCGACGCTGGTGCTGTTTACCCTGGTGGCCTTATCGCAGGGCGGCACCTACTACCCGGCGATCATGCTGCTCTCAGAGCGCTACCGGGCCGAACAGCGGGGCGGGGCGATGGGCTGGCTGATCGCTAGCACTTCGATCGGCTATGCCTTCTCGCTGATGCTGTCGGGTCAGATGCTGGCTCTCGGCGGCTATCGTCTGGCGTTCCTCGTGACCGCCGCCAGCACGGTTCTCGGGGCGGTATTGGCGATCATCGCGCTGCGCGGAACCCCCAACGTCATTCATCGCCGCGAACGCGACCACAACTTTCGCCAGGAATTGGTCCGAAACCGCCCCGCGGTTCGGCTCGTGCTGGGCTACACCTTTCATAACTGGGAGCTCCTGGGCATGTGGGCCTGGATGCCGGCGTTCATGGCCGCGGCATTGACCCTGCAAGGCAACGACCCGGTTTTCGCCATTGCCGTCGGCGCCTATCTGACGGCCGGCTTCCATGCCGTCGGCTTCCTGGCGGCCTCGTCGATGGGGCATCTGTCCGATCGGGTAGGCCGGCGCGCGGTCCTGGTCGGGCTTTCCGCCGTCGCCGCCGCCTGCTCGTTCTCGATCGGCTGGATGATCTCCTGGCCGATCGCCGTCATCATAGCCGTCGGCGCCATCTACGCCTTCACCGCGCTTGGCGACTCTCCGGTGCTGTCCACTGCCCTTACTGAAGTGGTGCGGCCGGCGTATCTCGGCTCGACGCTGGCGCTGCGCGGAGTCGTCGGCTTCAGCTCGGGCGCCATCGCGCCGCCGGTCTTCGGCATGATCATCGATGCCACCAACGTCGCCGGCGGGCCGACCACGGTCTGGGGCTGGGCCTTCGCGACACTTGGCCTCGGCGGATTGACCGCCTGCATCGCCGCCTACGGATTCCGGAGTCACAGTCCGGTTGCCGACCGGTGAATAGGCTTGCGCAGACGGTCGCCACCTGTCGCTCGGCAGCGGATCGCCGTCGCACCGGTCGGCGCTGCGCGGTTACCGGTTAGACAGCCGCCAGCCTAGCGGCTATAGAGCGCACCGCGGTCAAATCGGAGAATTCACGTGGCTCGCAATGCTTACGCCGTCTTTATTGGATTCTGTCTCGTCATCGCGGCCTTGGCGCCTCCGACACTGGCGCAGGGCAGCCTGCTGGACAAGGCCAAGGGCGCCATCCAAGGCCTAGGCGCCGGCACGCCCGGCGGGTCCGGCCTGGGCACGAACGAGATCGCCGCCGGCCTGCGCGAGGCGCTGAAGGTCGGCACCGAGCGCGTGGTCGCCCAGGTCGGGGTGGCGGACGGCTTCAACGCCGATCCCGACATTCACATACCGCTGCCCGGCGCGCTTCAGGACGTGCAGTCGGTCCTGCGCCGGGTCGGCATGGCCGGGCTGGCCGACGATCTGGAATTACGCATGAACCGTGCCGCCGAAGCGGCCGCGCCGGAAGCCAAGGAGCTGTTCTGGCAGGCCATCAGCGAGATGACCTTGGAGGACGTCGAACGCATCTACCAGGGGCCCGACGATGCCGCGACGCGCTACTTCCAGGGCAAGATGACGCCGGCGCTGGCGCAGCGCATGGCCCCGGTCATCGACCGCACCTTGGCTGACGTCGGCGCCATCCGCTCCTACGACGACATGATGGCGCAGTACCGGGCCGTGCCCTTCGTGCCCGACGTCAAGACCAATCTGACCGAGTACGTGGTCGAGAGGGCGATGGACGGCATCTTCCATTGCGTCGCTCGGGAGGAGGCCGCGATCCGCAACAACCCGGCAAAGCGGACCACCGAGATTCTGCAGAAGGTTTTCGGCCGCAACTGATCCGAAAGCCGGCGCGGCGGCCGTCCCGGCAACGGCCTCGCCGGGGCCCTCAGGCGGAGGCGCTCGGCCGGGCGGCGATCTCGTCGCGCCACCGCGATACGTTGGCGCAGCGCTCGGGCACTTCGATTTCCAGCCGCTTGGAAAACTCGACCGCGATGAAGGCGGTGATGTCGGCGATCGTCAAAGCCTCGCCGGCGATGAACCGGCTTTCCGCCAGGCGGTCGTCCAGGCGCTGAAGGAAGCGCAGGAAGTTGGCGCGCCCGCGCTCGGCCAGGGCCGGGATCTGCGGCACGCCGCCGGGCATGCCGGCGGTGGCGCGGTCCGCGAACATCGGCAGGCTGTTGCGCGCCGCATCGCCGACCGCGGCCATGCCTTCAAGCTCGGCCTTGCGGTTCCACATCTCGACGGTGGCCTTGTCCTTGGCGTCGCGCCCCATCAACGGCGGCTCCGGCTGGATTTCTTCAAAGTAGCGGCAGATCGCCACCGACTCGCTGATGATGGTGCCGTCATCGAGCTCGAGCACGGGCACGGTGCGACTGGGGTTGAGCTTCTCGAACCAGTCGCTGAACTGTTCGCGCTCGCGCGTGTTGACCTGCACCAGCGGCACTTCGATGCCCTTCTCGGCAAGGAACATGCGGACCCGCCGCGGGTTCGGCGCCAGGGAAAAATCGTAAAGCTTCATTTCGAGTTCTCGCCAATCGGGCAAGTTGTCAGGTATCGCCGAAAGCATAGGCCGACATGGCCAGGCTGGCGAGGTGGAAGCTGCTGTGCAGGGTCTCGCCCCGGCCGCCGCCGCCGGCGCCCGCCGCGGTCAGCAGCGGCAGGAAATGCTCGTCGCGCGGATGCGCCGTTTCGGCCTCCGGGGCCAGCCGGCGATAGTCCACCAGCTCGTCCACCGCACCGCGTTTGACGCGCTCGTCGACCCAGGCTTCGAACCCGACCGCCCACGCGGGCGGCGGCGCCTCCGTCCGGCCTTGGCGCCGGCGCTGGGCGACGTCGGCCAGGTTGTGGGTCAGCGCGCCGCTGCCAAGAATCAGCACGCCTTCGCGGCGCAGCGGCGCCAGGGCCCGCCCGACGGCCAGCTGATGGTCCGGGCCGAGATGGTGCTGGATGGATAGCTGGGTGACCGGGATGTCGGCCTGCGGATACGCGAGCAGCAGGGGGATCCAGGCACCGTGGTCAAGGCCCCGGTCGGAATCGAGGGCGCAGTCGAGACCGGCTTCGGTCAGCAGCGCGGCCACCCGTTCGGCCAGCGCCGGGGCTCCGGGCGCCGGGTAGGAGAGGCGGTAGAGCGGCTCGGGAAAGCCGTAAAAGTCATGGATCGTTTCGGGCGAGACCGCGGCGCTGACGGTTGGTTGCTCGCTTTCCCAATGCGCCGACACGCACAGGATCGCGCGCGGCCGGGCGACCTGTGCCGCCAGCCCCTCCAGGAAGCGCCGCGCCGGCGTCTCTTCGAGGGCGGTCATCGGGCTGCCGTGGCTGATGAAGATACTGGGCAGAACTGTCATTGCGCTCTCGCTCCGGCTCAATTCCTCGGCGTCGCCACGGCGGCGCGCGGGATCGCGTTGTACACGGCGGCGCCCAGCCCCATGGCGACCACGAAAACATAGCTCTCGATGTGACCGTAGGCGAGCGAGGCGATCGCCGGTCCCGGGCAGAAGCCGACCAGGCCCCAGCCGATGCCGAAGACCAGGGCTCCGGCGACCAGTCGAAAATCGAGCGATCCCTGAACGCCCGGGGGCGGCGCGCTGAAATCCTCGGCCAGCAGCGGCCTGCCTTTGGCGTAGGCGAAGCGATAGCCGATGAAGGTTACGGCCAGCGCCCCGACCATGACCAGCGCCAGGCTGGCGTCCCAGGCTCCGGCGACGTCGAGGAAGCCGAGCACCTTGGCCGGGTCGGCCATGCCGGAAATCGCGAGGCCCAGGCCGAAGACAATGCCGGCGGCGAGGGCAGCCAGATTGCGCAGCATGGTCAGCCCGCCACCAGATGGCGAACCACGAAGACCGTGGCCGCGCCCGACGCCATGAAGCAGGCCGTCGCGGTCAGCGAGCGCCAGGATAGCCGGGCCAGGCCGCAGACGCCGTGACCGCTGGTGCAGCCGCTGCCGAGCCGCGTGCCAAATCCGACCAGAAGCCCGCCGGCGATCAGCAGCGGCCAGGAATTCGTCACCGTGATCGCCGCCGCACTGGCGTCGATCAGGCGGTAGGCAAAAGCGCCCAGCACCAGGCCCGCGAGAAACAGCAGGCGCCAGGCCGCATCGCCCCTGCTCCAGGGGATCAGGCCGCCGAGAATCCCTGAGATGCCGGCGATGCGGCCATTGGCGTAAAGCAGGAACCAGGCGGCGACGCCGATCAGCAGGCCGCCGACCAGGGCGGACACCGGGGTGAAGTTGACCATCGCGCCGACACTCCGTTTCGAGAGCGCGCATCATACAGGAGAAGCAGAATACCCTCATTCCCGACCCCCGCGCGGCAGGGCCGATTGCGGTCCCGGCAATCGGGACCTACCATCGCCCGAAGAGCGGTCGATGAGGGTCGGGAGGACGAGGCATGGGCAAGCTGGATGGCAAGGTCGCGCTGATCAGCGGCGGCGCGCGGGGACAGGGAGCGGCCGAGGCACGCCGCTTCACCGAAGAAGGCGCCCAGGTCGTTTTTGGCGATATCCGTGACGAGGAAGGCCGCGCGGTCGAGGCCGAGATCAAGGCGGCGGGAGGCGAGGCCGTCTACCTCCATCTGGACGTGAGCCGCGAGGAGGACTGGCGCGCCGCGGTAAAGGAGGCGACCGGCCGTTACGGCAAGCTCGATATCCTGGTGAACAACGCCGCCATCGTGATCCCCCGCGTCGCCATCGAAGAGCGCACCGTGGAAGAGTGGGATCGCGTCCTCTCGGTCAATGCCAAGGGGGTCTTCCTGGGCACCAAGCACGCCATTCCGGCGATGCGACAGGCCGGCGGCGGCTCGATCATCAACATCTGCTCGGTCGCCGGCCTCGGCCAGTCGACGCATCAGGAACCGGCTTACGCGGCCAGCAAGGGAGCGGTGCGGATCTTCACGAAAGTGACCGCCGCCCAGCACGCCAAGGACGGGATCCGCTGCAACGGCGTCTATCCGGGCCCGGTCGACACCGAGATGTTTCACGCCGCCATGGCCAACCCCGAGGTCCTGGCCGAGCGCCTGACCCGGGTGCCGATGCGGCGCATGGGACGGATCGAGGAAGTGGTCGCCGGCGTCCTGTTCCTCGCCTCGGACGAATCCTCCTACATGACCGGCAGCGAACTGGTCATCGACGGCGGCGCGCTCAGCCTGTAAGCGCCGTCATTGGAGCCCGCGCCGCCTTGCCACGGCCGTTCATGAAACTGCCGTCGCGCCGCACTTGATCTTGATCATTCCCACCGCCCGCCCGTCGGCGGAGGCTGTTGGCGTGACACCAACGGGGCTGGACGGGCGGTCATGGCGGTATCGGGGGGTGAGGGTACCCATGGAGCACGCGCGGCCTTAACCGTGCTGGTTGCCGTCGTTGCGCTTGCGTTCGCGCGCCCGGGACTGGCTGCGGAAACCACTGAGGGTCCGGCGGCCGGGACGCTCGCGGGCGCGCTGTTCGGCGGCACGCCGTGGCTCGATGCCCGCTATCGCTTCGAGCATGTCGAGCAGGACGGCCTGCCCAGGGACGCCGATGCCAACACGCTCCGGCTGCGCCTCGGCTATCGCACCGGCGCGTTCCATGGCGTCAGCGTTCTGGTCGAGGGCGAACTGCTGCGACACCTCGGCGACGATTCCTTCAACGACACCCTGAACGGAAAGACCGGCCATCCCGTGGTCGCCGATCCCGACGCCGAGGAGATCAATCAGGCCTATCTCGCCTTTGCGGGGCCGGCCCAGACGACCGCGCGCTTCGGCCGGCAGCGCTTCGTGCTCGACAACCAGCGCTTCATCGGCGACGTCGGCTTTCGCCAGAACCAGCAGACCTTCGACGGCTTCACCATCACTTCCGGCCTGGTGCCTGATCTCGAAGCCACCTACGGCTACCTGTTCGAGGCGCAGCGCTTGTTCGGCGACGATTCCCCGGCGGGCGATTTCGACACCGACAGCCACGTCTTCAATCTCCGCTATTCCGGGCTCAAATTCGCCCGGCTGAGCGGCTATGGCTACCTCTTGGACATCGACGATCTGCCGACGGCCTCGACCCTGACGGTCGGCCTTCGTCTCGACGGTTCCTATGGGCTCGGCGCGGATGTGGCGCTGCTCTACGAGGGCGAAGCGGCGCGCCAATTCGATTACGCCGACAATCCCGCCGACTACGATCTCGGCTATTACCTTGCCGCCGCCGGCCTGCGCTATCGCGGCCTGACCGGGAAGCTGGGCATCGAGATCCTGGAAGGCAGCGGCGCGCAGGGCTTCCAGACGCCCTTCGCCACCTTGCACAAGTTCCAGGGCTGGGCCGACAAGTTTCTGGTCACGCCATCCGGCGGCATCGAGGATCTGCAGGTCTCGCTGAGCTACCTCATCAAAGCTCGGGCCTGGCTGGACGGTCTGACCATGAGCGCGGTCTATCACCATTTCTCAGCCAACTCGGGCGGTGGCGACTATGGCGATGAGATCGACCTCGAGGCGGTCATGCCCTTGTTCAAACACTTCAGCCTCGGGCTGAAGTACGCGGACTATCGGGCCGACGGCTTCGCCACCGATACCAAGAAGTTCTGGCTCACGCTGCAGGCGAGGTTCTGAGGCTCCCTTCTCTTGGCCGATCCCTAGGGCGTAAACCGTGAGTGGGAGCGCCGACGGCCTGGCGATGTCGGTGGCGCCGCCAGACAACGGGCGCTCAGTTCTCCCGCCCGGTTCGGTGGCTGGCCCAGGCCAGCACCACCGCGAACACCACTCCGGCGATGATGGCGCTCGCCAGGTAGGCGATCTCTCCCCCCGTCATGCTGACGCTCCCATTACTCAAGTTGCTCCGACGCCGCCGACGGTGGGCGGCAGCCAGGGGCGCCTCATTGATCTTGATCAACATCGGGACCGCGCCCCAGGTGGTGCGCGGCCGATGGCTGTACTAAAACTGCGGTCGGCGGGTGCGCTCGACCTGCCCGACGGGAGACGGAAAGATGGAGCGAAAGGTCGCCGGCGTCGTTACGGCGCATCAGCAGCGCGAGGGCGCCGGTTTCATGGTGCGCCGCCCGTTTCCGACCGCCGGCCTGGACCAGGTCGATCCCTTCCTGATGCTGGACGAGGTCGGTCCGGTCGACTATGCGCCGGGCCGGGCCCTGGGGGCTCCCGATCATCCGCACCGGGGCTTTGAGACCGTCTCCTACATACTTGAAGGCGAGAAACTGCATGAGGACTCGACCGGCAAGAGCCAGCTGATCGGGCCGGGAGACGTGCAGTGGATGACGGCGGGGGCCGGCATCGTTCATTCCGAGATGCCCTCGCCGGGGCTGCGCCGGAACGGCGGCCGTTCGCACGGCTTTCAGATCTGGGTCAACCTGCCGGCGGCGCGCAAGTTCGCAGCGCCGGGCTACCAGTTCCTGCGCCGCGACGACATTCCGACGGCGACCAGCCCCGACGGCGCGATCGAGGTGACGGTGATCGCGGGCGAGGCCTTCGGCGTCGCCGCCGCGATCGGCACGCACACGCCGATTTGGCTCCAGGACTGGCGCGTGGGCGTGGGCGCGGCGGCGGCAATCGAGATCGGGCCGGAGTTCAATGCCGCGGCCTACGTGTTCGAGGGAGAGATTACTTTCGGTCCCGCCCAGAACCTGGTCGCACGCAGCCAGCTGGCCCTGTTCAGCGCAGGAGACCGCCTCAATGTCTCGGCGCCGCCGGGCGGCGCCGGCGGCCGCTTTCTGCTGCTGGCCGGAGAACCGATCGCCGAACCGGTCGCCCGTTATGGCCCCTTCGTCATGAATAGCCGCGAGGAACTGGTCGCCGCCTTCGAGGATTTCCAGTCCGGGCGCCTGGGCGTCATCGAACGCGCCTGAACCCGGCACCCGCGGGCGCACGATGCCGCGATCGTCGCTGGGTCCTCTCGGTCAGCCGTCGAACTTACGCGGGTGGCAGCGGAATCAGCGAAAGCCAAGCATAGCTTACCGCCAGGCTCGCCAAGGTCACCGGTATGCCTATCCGCGCTTGCTCGAAGAAGCCGATCTCTATCCCGTCCTCGCGGGCCCGCTGTACGGCGATGATGTTGGCGATGCTGCCGACGATCAGCAAATTGCCCCTGCGGGTGCTGAAAAGCGCCAGCGCATAGAGGCTCGACGCCTCGAGGTTCAGGTCGAGCGACAACAGCAGGGTCACCGGCGGGACGTTGCCGATGCTGTTGCTGCCGACGATGGAGAAAACCGCCATCGCGGCTTGGCCGCGCAGGTCGAAGGGCAGCTCCCGGCTTGCCGTCGCCAAGGTCGGAAAGTCGATGGCGCCGGAGATGAAGGCGCCATCTACGGCGCCGACCGAAAATAGGAAGATCGCCCCGATCAGGGTGACGCCGGTGCGGTCGATCGCAAAGCCCGGCCAGCGGCCGAGCGCCATGCCCAGGTAGACGGCGAGGAAAGCGTCCAATACCGCCCATTCCAGGTTCATTGCCGTGGCCCGTGCTCCGCGTTGTCGCCCTCGGGCAACGGTCCCGACGCACCGGGCCTGGGCATGTCCTTAGCCAACTATCGCCCTCTGCCGTTATGGCGGGCAGGTCCTATTCGACGATCGGCGCCGCCGTGCTGAAGTAGAGGTCGAGGCGGGCGAAACGATCATCCTCCACCTTGAAGATCTTGGCGTTGCTCATCTTCGTTTCCTGGCCCGCGGTATCCACCAGACGGACATCGAAGACCGCTGCGACGCGCTGCGCCTCTTCATCGACGATCCACTCGAAGTTGCCGTGCCACATCGTCGGATAGCGCTTAAAGGCGCTTTCGAAGGCGCCGCGGATCTCGCTGTCTCGGCCGGTGAGCTTGAGGCCCGACGGATAGATGTTCCAGACGCAGTCCGCCGCCAGGCACGCCAGCGTATCGTCGAGGCGCTTCTGGTCCATTTTGCCGAAGTAGCGATGTTCGACGAGATCGATGAGTTGCCGCTTCGTCAGCATTGTCCTAGCTCTTATCCTTTCTGGTGACACAGGTGATGCGACGGCTCAGAACGTCTCGACCCAGGGCCGCAGCTCGACCTCCCAGGTCCAGGCGCTGCGGTCCTGGCGCAGCAGGTTCCAGTACGAGCGCGCGATGTCGTCAGGATCCAGCATGCTGTCGGGCTTGTCGGGCGGGTCGATACGCTCGGACCGGGCCCGGTTGCGGATGCCGCCGTCGATGACGAAATGGCCGATGTGAATGCCCTGCGGGTGCAGCTCGCGCGCCAGGCTCTGCGCCAGGCCGCGCAGCGCGAACTTGCCCATCGCGAACGAGGCGGAGCGAGCGTAGCCCTTGACGCTGGCCGAGGCGCCGGTGAACAAGATCGCGCCATGCCCTTTCGGCACCATCCTCTGTGCCGCCTGCTGCGCCACCAGGAAGCCGCCGTAGACCGTGACCATGAGGGCCTGCTTCACGCCCTCCGGATCGAGGTCGACAAAGGCGCCGCGTTCGCGCGCGCTGGGATTATAGATCACCACGTCCGGCGCCTGTTCGGCGAGCGCGGCAAAGAGTTTTGCGACAGCGTCAGGCGAGGTCGCATCGCAGCCGAAGGCGCGCGCCCCCGTTTCGGTGCATAGGTCAGCCAGGTCGTCGGGGTTACGTGCGGCGAGGCAGACCGTCAGGCCGTTCGCCGACAGCAAGCGGGCCAGGGACGCCGAGAGCCCGACGCCGGCGCCGACGATCAGCGCATGCTCATAGCTGGGGATCATGGGACGCTGTCCTCCGTGATTGGTCAATGGCTCGGATTATGCGTGCCGGCTCGCCCTGTCGATAGCCCGTCCTAAGCCGCGGGCCTCGAGCGCCGCCTCACCGCCTGGAATCGCCGCGTCTAAATCTCGGCGTCGTGTTCGCGCACCCAGAGGGCCTGTGGCGGCGTCTCCTCGGGAGCGCGATGGCGCAGCTGGTAATAGGGCACGTAGGGCTTGTAGAGCGTGTAGAGCCGACGCAGCTCGTCGACCGCCTGGGGCCGCGCATCGACGCGCAGGTCAAGCTCGCCGTAGTCGCGGTGCGCGTGCACGATGAGGGCGGCGGAGCGCTCGCTCAGATGGGTGCCGTCGGCGGCCTGCTGGCCGCCGGCATCCCGCCCGGCTTCGAGCGCGCGCAACAGGCGTTCCTCCAGCGGCTCCGTCTCGCCGGCTCGGAAGGCCTCGGCCATGGCCTGAATCACGCCTTCGCCGGCCAGCACGTTGCCCATGGCGAGGTAGCCGGGCCCGGTGACGTGCCCCGACCAAGGCTGGGTCTTGGGCCCGGTATGGGCGGCGACAGCGCCATCGGCGGCGACGATACCGACCTGGCGGTAATCGAATTTGGGATCGTCCTCAGCCAGCTCGGCCATCACCTTGGCCGCGGCGAAGCCTTGGGCCAGCAGGTTGAGGGCGAGGCGCCCCAGCTTCAGGTTGACGAAGGCCTGGGTCGAAACCGCACCGAGCTGCCCGCGGACCAGCGGGCAATAGCCGCCGACCGCGAGGGAATAGGTGGCGATGCCGATGCCAAGTTTTCCGGTGCCTGGACAACCGGCAATCAGGGTGTAGGTCATGCGGCTCCCTTTCGCATTCTTGATCATGCGGACGCGCCGCGGGGATGCGGCTGCGCGGGCGCCGACCGCGCAGCCGCATCCCCGCACAGTTCAGCCGGCCAGGTGCGGTCGGCGTCACTCGTCCTCGTACCTGAACGATACGTTGAGCCGTACCCGATAGGCGACGATTTTGCCGGCCTCGATGTGCACGTCCTGCCTGACGACTTCGGCGATCCGCAGATCGCGAAGCGTCTTGCTCGCACGCTCGATCGCGACTGCCGCCGCCCGTTCCCAGGACTCCGGGCTGCTGCCGACGATTTCGATTACCTTGTAAACACTATCGGGCATGATGGCCTCCATGTGCGCGTCTTACCGATAATCAGTACGGAACCGAAGCATCGTATCACGGTTGTCGCCCCCCGCGCCGGCACCGGCCCGTTGCCCGGGGTCAGCCCGCGGACGGCTCCCGCAACGCCCCTTTCCATTTGATTTGCCAAATACATCCATCGGAAACTTTCACTTTACCTGAGCCGGCCTGATTTTTTCTTCTAGGCGCCCGGTTGGACTCCCAACCGCTTATCCAAGACGTGTGAACCAGGGAGAGCTGACATGAAGAAGCTTGTCGCGGCATTTATGTTCTTGGTACTGCCGCTTTCGATGGCCATGGCCGCGGAGGATCCGCTCCCGTCTGGCTTCAAGACCCAGGCGGTGTTGAAGTCGACCAAGACGGCCGATGGCGATCCGCTGCAGTTGCCGCAGTCCGGCACCGTCGAAGTCGTGTCGGTCATCGGAACCATCGAGCCGGGCGGCAGGACCGCGCGCCATCAGCATCCGGTGCCAGTTTACGTCTACGTGCTGGAGGGCGAGCTCGAGGTCAAATCGGAAGACGGGGAGCCGAGGCACTACAAAGCCGGCGATGCCTTCCTCGAAAGCGTGAACCGCTGGCACCAGGCCTTCAACAGGGGCGCCAGCGAGACCAAGATCCTGGTCGTATTTATCGGCGAGGAAGGCAAGCCCACCACCGTGACGTCGAAGTAGGTGCGATTGCCGCCCTTTAAGCCGGGGGCCATCTGTCGGAGATCAGATGCAGCCTCAGGGCTGACGAGCATGTGCGGCCCCGCCGGTCTCACGGGCCGGCGGGGAACGCCGCCGGAGGCCGGGCCGGCGGCCGATATCCGCAACCTCCGGTCAGATTTTCGGTCTGATTTCCTCGGCGAAGAGGCCGAACTGGCGCAGTTGCTCGGCCGGGTCGGCACCGTGGTAGCGGAAGATCAGGGTCCGGTAGCCGAGATCGCGGATGCGCCTGATGTCGTCCACGATCGTTTCGATTGAGCCGGTGCCGAGCTCGCGTCCGCCATGGACGCCCCGCTTCTCCTGGCCGATCGAGAGGAACAGTTTGTGGCAGAGCCAGAGTTCCTGAAGCCGCCGCCCGCGCGCGCGGCAAAGCTGGCCAAGCATGGTCAGACGTTCGGGAATCTGATCCGGGCCGAGACCCACCGACATCCAGCCGTCGCCCAGGCGGGCGACCCGGCGCAGCGCCGGATTGGTGGTGCCGCCGATCAGGATCGGCGGATGCGGCCGCTGCAGGGAAGGAGGCTCGCTGTGCACGGCATCGAAGCGGTAATGCGCGCCCTGATACGAAACCTTGCCGCCGGCACAGATGGCCTTGAAGATCTCTAGGTATTCGTCGGTGACCGCGCCGCGCGCCGCGAAATCGGCGGTCTGGAGGGCGGCGAACTCTTCCGCCAGCCAGCCGGTGCCCGCGCCCAGCACGATGCGCCCGCCGGAAAAGACGTCCAGCGTGGCAAGCATGCGCGCCAGCGTTACCGGATTGCGATAGGGCATCACCAACACGGCCGTGCCGATCTTGACGCGCTTTGTGATGCCGGCCAGCACCCCCATCGTGGCGACCGGCTCCAGCAGTGGCTCGCTCACGTCGAGCGGAAAGTTGCCGCTCGCGCTGTAGGGATATTTCGAGCGGCTCTCGACCGGGAAGACGATGTGGTCGGCGAGCCAGACCGAGTGATACGCATGCGTCTCCGCGAAATTCGCCAGGGCGACGACGTTCTCCGGGGTGGCCAGCCGGCCGTAGACACCGACGTCGATTCCGATTTCCAGGGCGTCGCTCATGGCGCGGTCCAGCTCCTTCGAAGGGCTCTCCACCGTTCTGACAACCCTATCAGTCATGACCGTCTGCCGCGAGGAAGCGGCATGAATCACCGGCCAGGCTGAGGCCGTTTCCGCCCGGGCCATAATGTCGCATCGGCAATCCCATTCCGTTTCGCTTCGGATCAGTGTTCTTATCGGGCTTGAGCCAGCGGCCGGCTTCGCGCCCGGGTGCCGGATCGACAATTCGCGCCGGGCGCGCGACTACCGTTTCGCTTTCACAGGAATGGCAACCCATGCCCACCCCGCCCATGCGACCTGCGCAATTGACCGCGCTGATCCGCGATTGCCTCGCCGCCGGCGGCTTCACACCGAGCAACGCCGACATTGTTGCCCGCCATCTCGTGGACGCCGAGATGAAGGGCGTCTCGTCGCATGGCCTCAACCGCCTCGGGCTCTACCTCAATCAGGTCAGCAGGGACGTCATCGATCCCCAGGCCGAGCCGGTGGTCAAGACGCTGCGTGACGGGCTGCTGCGGGTGGATGGGGCGCGCGGCATCGGCATTGTCGCCATGGTTCGGGCAACCGAGGCGCTGATCGCGGCGGCGGGGAAACGGGGTCTGGCGGCCGCCGGGATCGTCAACTGCGGGCACTCAGGCCGCATGGGCGCCTACGCCGAACTGGCCGCGGCGGCGGGCTTCCTGGCCATCGGCCTCGGCGGGGGCGGCCGGCGGCTTTGGGGCAATGTGGTGCCGTTCGGCGGCGTCGAACCGGTGATGAGCACAAACCCCTACACGCTCGGCCTGCCCGGGTTGCCCGACGATCCCGTGATCTGCGATTTCGCCATTTCGACCGTGGCCACCGGCAAAGTGGCGGTGGCCCGAGCCAACGGCGAGTCCTTGCCGCCCGACGCCGCCATCGATCGCCATGGCAAGCCGACCCGCGATCCCGAGGCCTATTACGACGGCGGGGCCTTGCTCGCCGCAGCGGGCGCCAAGGGCAGCGGCCTCGGCGTCATCGCTGAATTGGTCGGCGATGCCATGCTGGGGGACCCGGTGGAATACAATTGGCTGATGATCCTGCTGCGCGCCGATGCCTTTCAGCCGATGACCGAATATGAGAAGCGTACCAAGGCATTCATCGACGAAGTGCGTGGTTCGAAGCCCGCGGCCGGCTTCGATCAGGTGATGCTTCCGGGCGAGCGCGAGACCACCCTGGCGCGGCACGCCTCGGACGCCGGGATCCGGATCAGCGATGGGGTGTGGGCCGGAATTGTCGAAGCGGCGCGGAGTGTAGGGGTGAAAGCGTGAGGAATCCGTCGGCGCTCTGAACGCCGCCACGTCGAGCCTGTCAGGTGCTTTACTGGGAGTCGTCGGGCGAACGTTGCTCACGGTCGTGGCGGACCGCTTCGTTTTGTCGTCGCGAATTCGGACAGGTAGTCTCGTATCCAGGGGCGGCGGTCGCCCCGACCGACGCGGGCTGCACAGGGAAGGGGAAACGACCATGCAGGAAGTGGAATGGGCCAATCTCAAGGCGCACGAACTGCGCAGACTTGCCGAGCAGGATGCCGTGGTGCTGCTGCCGGTGGCGGCAATGGAGCAGCACGGCCCGCACCTTCCGGTCCAGGTCGATACCCGGCTCGCCGGCGAGATCTCCAGGCGCGCCGCCCTTCGGGCCAGCGCCCAGGTCCCGACCGTGATGCTGCCGGTGGTCTGGCATGGCTTGTCGGAGCATCACATGGTCTTCGGCGGCACCATCACCTTGGACTACGCGACCTTCCACCAGGTGCTGCGCGGCATCGTCGGCAGCGTCGTCCGCCACGGCTTCAAGAAGATCCTGATCGTCAACGGTCACGGCGGCAACCACCTGGCTTGTCAGATCTCGGCGCAGGAGCTGCACCTCGAGTTTGGCGTTCCGGTTGTCGCGTTGACCTACTGGCACGAGGCGGCCAGCCGTTTCGCGCCGCTGCTCGAGGACCAGGCCGGCCTGCGGCACGCATGCGAGGCCGAGACATCGATGATGCTGGCGCTGGTGCCACACCTGGTCGATGCCGAGAACCTGGCAGCCGCGAAGGGCGGCGAGGGCGGCAGTTTCCTGCAGAAAGGCAAGGCTGCCTTCCGCTGGCACAACCTGGCCCAGGTCACGGCCAACGGGACGATCGGGGATCCGACGCGCGCCTCCGCCGAAAAAGGCGAAAAGCTGCTTGATGCCGGGGCCGAGGCAGTGGCCGAACTGATCGTCGGCCCGGATACCTGGGCGCCGGCGAGGGATCTCCGGCCGGCGGAGATCGGCGGCGTGGCATTGCGCAGAGAATGAACCGAGCCGGATAGGCAGCGGTACACTTTCGCACGCCTGAAGATCTCGTGATGGCGGAACTTGCGGAAAATGCGCGGCCGGTCGGATCAGAAAGCGCTCGCCGGCAGGCCGCCGCCGTCGATCGGGATCGCCTGTCCAATGATATAGCCCGCATCCTCGGAGGCGAGGTGGGCGACGGTTGCGGCAATCTCCTCCGGGCGGCCATGCCTGCCGGCGGGTATGACCTTGGCTCGCTCCGCGAGACCGGCATCCACGTCGGTCCAGCCCGCCCGTAACGTCGAGCTGATCGCGCGGTCGGTGCGGATCGAGCCTGGGCATATGCAGTTCACCGTTATCCCGTGCGGGGCGAGATCGTAGGCAAGGGAACGCGTCAGGCCGATCACGGCCGCCTTCGAGGCGCAGTACGCCGCCCGCTCGGGCAGCGCCGCAAGGCCGGCCACGGACGACATCGATATGATCCGGCCATAGCGCTGCGCTTTCATGTGGGGCACGGCGGCGCGGGTCATCAGGAAGACGCCGCGGACGTTGATGGCCATGACGGTTTCCCAGGCGGAAAGCGGGACGTCCTCGATCTGTCCGCGGTCCCGGCCGTGCGGGGCGCCGGCGTTGTTGACCAGGATATCGAGGCGTCCGTAGGCGTCGATGGTCCCGGCCACGAGATGCGCCGCGCCATCTTCGGTCGATACATCGCCGGTCAGGCTGAGGGCTTTACCGCCGGCCGCCTCGATCCGCGCCACCAGGCTGTCCAGCCCCTGCCAGTCGGCGCCGGCGCGCTGGACGGCATGGTCATTGTCGACCCCCGCCGCTGCCACGTCCGAAACGACGACGGCGAAACCGTCTTTCGCCAAACGCCGCGCGATCGCCGCGCCGATGCCATTCTCCTTGCCGCACCCGGTAACGAGGGCCACGCGAACGAGGGATTCAGTCATGATTTCGCCCCATCGGTTTGAGGTGGGACTATAGCGGCCGTGCGAGCGCGGCGACAAATCAGCATTGGTGTAGATCGGAGATCAGCACGTGCTATGGTCCTCAGGGTTCAAATCCGCTGCAGGCCGCCGTTCTCGATGCCAAGCACTACTAATGCTGCCCGCGCCGCCGCCGAGCAGGCGCTCGATGCGATCGAGGCACACGACGCCACGGTCAACGCGATGATCACCGTGACCGCCGAAACCGCGCTGGCGGCGGCGGAGGCGGCGGACAAGGCGGCGGCAGAGGGCCGATGGCTCGGCCTGTTGCACGGCATCACCACGGCGGTAAAGGACAACATCCAGACCGCCGGCCTGCGGACAACCAGCGGTTCGCTGCATTTCCAGGAGGTGGTGCCGAACCAGGATGCCTACGTCGTCGAGCGGCTGCGCCGGGCCGGCGCCGTGATCACCGGCAAGGCGACGTTGCACGAGCTCGCCTTTGGTATCCGCTCCGACAACCCGGTCTCCGGCCAGTGCCGCAACCCTTGGGACTTGGGCCGCGTGCCCGGCGGCTCCAGTGGTGGCTCGGCCGTGGCGGTGGCGACGGGGATGTGCCAGGTGGCGTTGGGTTCGGATACCGGGGGCTCCGTACGGCTGCCGGCGGCGATGTGCGGCGTGGCCGGGCTCAGGCCGACGCACGGGCGTGTCTCCAACCAGGGCTCGACGCCGGTCAGTCCCAGCTTCGATACCATCGGCCCGTTGGCCCGGGAGGTCGGCGATCTCGCCCGCGTGCTGGCGGTGATCGCCGGCGGCGATGCGGGTGATGCCTATGCCCGCGGCCCCGATCTCGGCAATTTCCTGCCGACCTTGTCCGACGGTATCGCCGGTCTCCGGATCGGTTTGCCGCGCAATCACTACTTCGGGGCTGTGGACAACGAGATCGCCGAGGCAGTGATGACGGCGCTGCGCGAGCTCGAGAGGCTTGGCGCAAAGGTCGTCGAGGTCGACGTCGAGGGCGCCGAGACGGCGCAGCGCTGGTCGACGGTGCTCATATTCTCCGACGCTTGCACCTATCATGCCGAGCGCCTGGACCAGCATCCCGAGCTGTTCTCCGGGCCGGTCTACGAGCGCATGATCGTCGGCCGCAGCTTCACCGCGACCGACTACGCCGATGCATTGCGGGCGCGGGAGGCCTGGTGGCGCACCCTTGGCGCCCTGTTCCAGGAGGTTGACGTGCTGGCCTCGCCGACCATGACCGCGCCGCCGCCAGAGATCGACGAGAAGAAGTCGCTTCTCGAGGCGACGCGCGATGCCACCCGCAACACCTACGCCGGCGGCTTTGGCGGCATCCCGGGCCTCTCGCTCCCCTGTGGCTTCACCAAGGCAGACCTGCCGGTGGCGCTGCAGTTGGAGGCGGCTTGGTGGCAGGAGCCGAGGCTGTTGCGTGCCGGTGTCGCCTACCAGTCCGCGAGCGACTGGCACCGGGCGGTTCCGCCCCTGGCCGTCAGAGCCGCCTGACATTCTTGCGCGAGATGTTGTCGACGGCTTCGAGCGAGCCGCAGCGGGTCGGTAACGGCTTCATGCCGGCGTGCCCTGGCGCACCCGGTAGCCGAGGCGCGGCAGGTGCATGATGACCTCGCCGACGGTGTCGTCGAAGCGACGCAGGGCAATGGCCTCTTCATCAACGCCGACGACCTCGCCCTGCACGGGATCCGGGCCGAAACCTTCTGTCGCCATCGAGATCCGGTCGCCCGGGGCGACGTTGGTCGAACGGGCCGTATGGCGCGGCGCTATCGGTGATGCGGCCCTGGCGATATCGAGCGCCTGGCGAGGCGTCATTTCCTGGCGCCTGCCGTGGCCGATCGTCGCGATCCGCCGACGCCAGTCCTCGACGCGGGGCAACGCAGTCAGTTCGCCCTGCTCGCCGCCAAACAGTTGGGCCCACCAGAGCCGGGCGTAGGCGGAGAAGTCGGCAATCGAGGGCGAACTGCCCAGCAGATACGGGCGGTCGTCCGACAACGTCTGCTCGGCGAAGCCGAGGTGCAGCTGCAGCTGCTCCAGATGGTGCGGCGCCTCGGCGCGCAAGCGTTCCCTGTCGACCGGCGCATGTCCGCGCATGGCCGCCCGGTCGCGATAGAAGTTCTTGGGAAGATGCGAAACCTCGCGGATGGCGTAGTTCGACGAGGAGACGAACAGCAGCTGGTCGGCCCAAAGCGAAAGCATCTCGCAGAGGCCGCGGCTGCGCTCGGGATAGATCGTCGGCTCGGGATAGCGACGCTCGAGCTCGGCGGCGATCAGGCTGGTGCCGCAATAGATGTCGGCGCCAATCTGCAGCACCGGGGTGCGGCGATTCCCTCCCGTCAGCGGCATCAGCTCCGGTTTCGGCAGAACCATCGGCACGATCACCGAGCGCCAGCCGAGCTGCTTGAAGCCGAGGACGAGGCGAATCTTCTCCGAGAACGGCGAGGGGTCGTAGTGATGAAGAATGAGATCGTCCATGTGGGTGTCAGGTCCTCAGCGTCGATGCGCACGTCGGTTTCGCTATAGACGCCCTCCTGCGTGCCAGCCCGTCAAGCACCACCTCGGCACGCAAGGCGAACCCCGCGTATTTCGGCCGAGACGGAAGAAGCGATCCGCAAGGCGCGAGCCGAGGGGAAGGGAATCCTAAAGATTGTCCGCGGCGTTGGCGTCGGTACGGTGTCGGCACGGCGTCGGCACGGCGGAGGCGAGACCTCAGTTCTGGTATCCCGACCTGCGGAGCTCCCAGGTTGACATCCGTTTGTGCCGACGCGGCTCCGATCACCCCGATCCGGCCGGCGGGCGGTACTTCGTGCTGCTCCAGCCGCCGTCGACCGCCAGAACGTGGCCGGTGATGTAGGAAGCGTCGTCCGAGCACAGGAAGAGGGCCGCGGCAGCGATTTCCTCCGGCTTGCCGGTGCGGCCCAGCGGCGTGCCGCCGACCATGCCGTCGACGAACCACGGATTGTTGGCGATCCGGTTCGCCGTCAGCGGCGTCTCGATGAAGCCCGGCGCCAGCGCATTGACCCGAATGCCCTCGCGCCCGTAGTCGGCCGCCATGTTCTGCGTCAGTCCGATCAAGGCCGCCTTGGTTGCCGAGTAGATCGAGCTGCCCGGAAAGCCGCGCAGACCGAAGACCGAGGCCAGATGGACGATCGAACCACCGCGCCCGCGCATCTCGCCGACGGCGGCGCGGGCGACGCGGAAAGCGGCGCGCAGGTTGACGTCGAGAAAACGATCAAGGCTCTCGTCATCGGTCTCGTCGATCGCCCTGGCCCCGCCGATACCGGCGTTGTTGATCAGAATGTCGAGCGGCCCGAAGCGTTCGCGGCAGGCCGTCATGATCTCGTCAGGAGCCTGCCGTTGCGTCACGTCAACGGTCAGGCTCGCCAGCTCACCGGGTGCGTTGTCGCCCAGCTTCACCGTCGCGGTAGCGCCGGCACCGTCGCGATCGGCGATCAACACGCCGGCGCCTTCCTCGGCAAACCGCAGCGCCGTGGCGCGGCCGATACCGGAGCCCCCTCCAGTGATGACCGCAATTTTCCCTCGCAACCGCATCTCTGTCTCCTCTTCGCCGGCGGGCGGCCCGCGTCTATTGTTGGAGGTATTCGCGCCGTTGTCATCCACGACGCCTTGTCGGTGACACGTCAGAGTCCTAACAGACGTGCGGACCCGACCCGGCGATCAGTGACCAACCGAGGGAAGAGGCGTCATGACCGGGACAGCAGTCTTCGAGGCCGGCGGATATCGCTACCTGCGCGGGCCTTTCCAGTATTCCGGCGGGGTGGCGGCGGCAAGCGGGCATCGGATCGAGCGCGTGCGGTTTGCGCGGCGGTTGCCCATGCAGGAGGGCTTCCGCGCGATCGAGGCGCATCTGGCCTCGCTCGGGCGGCCGCTCACGGCCTTCTGCGCCTGCGAACTGCGCTCACCGGCGCCGTTCAGCGAAGCCGGCTTCGTCGCCTTCAACCGGATCTACGTCGGCACCCTGGAACGCTGGGGCATTTATCAGGACGAGGAAAACCCCGTCGCCCGCTCGAACGTCTGCCCGGAAATCAATCCGCCGGCGGAGCCTTGTTTCGAGGCCTTTTGCTATACGGTGCCGGCCGACACCGAGAAGAGTGCCTTGCCCAGCTTCGTCATCGCCGGGTCAGGCGAAGCCTCCGAGGGTCCTGGCGGCTACGGCGAGCGGACAGTCCGCCTCGGCGATCGGTCGGCCGAGGCGATGCGCGAGAAGGCCCGCTTCGTGCTGGGCGTGATGGAAGCGCGGATGACGGCGCTCGGTGTCGGCTGGGCACACGCCAGCGCCACCCAGGTCTATACCGTGTACGATCTTCACCCCTTCTTGGCGGATGAGATCGTCGCCCGCGGTGCCGCCGCCGCTGGCCTCACCTGGTGCTACGCCCGGCCACCGGTCGAAGGTCTTGATTACGAGATGGACGTGCGCGGCGTTCCGCTCGAGCGGATCTTGTAAGGCTGCTCTGCCGTCGAAATCCGCCTGAACGCCATGGCTGGTTTCTCGGAGTTGATGTCTGAACCCCATCCAGTTTCGAACGCCGAGCCGAGGCGTCTGAAGCACGACCATCGCTCGCGCAGCTAGCGACTGCGCCGGTGAACCGCGATCTTCCGTGCAGTCACCCCGATCGGTTGCCGATACGCCTGAGCCTCAATTGGGGGGAAACCACCAGATGTCGCCTTCCTTGGCGCCGTCGATGGCGCGGAAGGGGGACGCGGGAATGCCCGTGTACTCGTTCGCCGCGTAGCCGAGGGCGGTCAGTCGAGACCAGGCATCGAGCAGGCTGTCGCCGGCGCGGCGCAGGTGGCTGTCAAACAGTTCGGCGAGAATGATGGGGCGGAAGCCGGTTATCGTCGCCAGTCCGCCTTCGATCATGCGCAGTTCCCAACCCTCGATATCGACCTTGATGAAATCGAGGCGGGTCAGTCCCATCCGGGCGGCGAGCCGATCCAGGGTGACGACGGCGACGATATCCTCGCGCACGTCGAAGCGCTTCGCTATGCCTTCGTCCTGCCCGTCCCCCTGGCGCGAGAGGTGCGACAGGCCGAAGCCGAAGCTGCCGGACTTCTTGACCGGCAGCAGCAGCACTTCGACATCGCAGCGCGTGCCCAGCGCCGCCGGCACGACGACGACATTGCGCGTGCGGCTGAGATAGAGCCCCAACCGCAACACCGATCGCGCGTAGGCGCCCGGTTCGACGGCGATCACCATGCCCTGAGGGGCGATGTTCGCGAACAGCTTGGCGAACTGGCCGGCGTGGGCGCCGACGTCGAGGATCACGGCGTCGCTCGCCAAGATGCCCCCGAGCACCCGGCCGATCTCCTTGTGGTGTTGCTTGAACGAGGCCTTGAAGACGTGCGCGAACCACGACGGCGTGGGCCCCCAAGAGAAGAAGTTTCCCGTCATGCGACATGTTCCAAAGCGGGGGAGAACGGCCACCCGGCCGGTGGAAGGGACTGCATCCGAAATTCCCCGGAGGACCGCCGGTTGCGACCTTCAGACTAGCCATTCGGGCCTGCGGCGGCAAATCCGCGGGCGACGGACGCCGCGCCGTGGCGTTGCCCGATGACTGGCCGGAGGCCCTCTGGAAGACTGCGACCTCGCCACGACCGAAGGCGGCCTCGGGGGCTACTGATTGTTTGTGCGCGAGTCATCCCGATCATGCGGGCGGTCCGGCCTGTCGCACCGCCTCGGCCAGGAAGGCGATACTTTCCACATCGCGGCGAGCATGCCGCATGGTCATGCGCTCGGGTTGAAGCCGCCGCCATCGCGGCGGGCTTCCGAATTCTGGGCGCCTGCTGTCAGTTCAAGCCGTACAGACGCGCCACGTTGTCGCGCGTAATCTTGCGCCGGACAGCGGGCGGGAATGCCGAAAGGTTCCGGTCGAGAATTTCCCTGGACTCCGGCCACAGGCAGTCAGGGTGCGGATAGTCGGCGCCCCAGATGATGTTGTCCTCGCCGATCAGCGGCACGATCGGCTCCAAGTACTTGTCCTGCTGGTACGTCACGTAGCCCTGGCGTCGGAAGTAGTCGCTCGGCTTCATCTTGAAGCCAAGGCTGCGCGCCCGGTCGAAGTACTCGGTATCGAGACGGTCAAAGACGTAGGGCAGCCAGGTGACGCCGGACTCGCCGAGCACGAAGTTGAACTCCGGGTACTTCTCGCAAGCGCCGGAGGCCAGCAGCGAGACCAGCACCTCCATGGTGTCGAGTTGGAACAGCGCCGAGCGCACCAGCCGGTGCTCGGTGAAATACGCCTCCGCCATCTCCGGCGTATCCGGCGCGCGCAGCGCCTTGAAGCCGGTCGAATGGAAGGAGATCGGGAAACGGCACTCCGCCGCCGCCTCCCACAGCGCATACCAGTCGTGGTGCCAGAGCGGTAGCGACATGCGCTTGAACGCGAGATCGCCACCCCGCAGGCCGAGCTTGGCGCAGCGCCGCACCTCGGCCGCTGCCGCCTTCGGATCTTGGTTCGGCACGATGGCCAGTGGGAACACCCGGTTGGCGTCGGCTCGCCTGGCGAAGTCGGCGACCCAGTCATTGTAGACTTGGTCGGCCCAGCACCGCATTTCGCCGTCGTCGATCATTTCGTTGATCATCAGGCAGCCGTAAACGATCTCGGCGTCGAGCCCGTCGCGGTCGAGGTCGGCGATCCGAAGCTCGGGCGTGGTGGGCCGTGGCTTGGCGCCGGGCCGGTTGTCCCATTCGAAGCCGGCCTCCTTCATCTCATCGATATGGCCGAACAAGCCTTTCTGGTACTTCAGAAAGCCGGGGCCGACGCCGTTCCACATGCCCTTGTCCTGGCCGTCGACGATCCAGTGCAGGCCGTCATCGCGTTCCTCGCAGCGCGGCGCCGCCACCTTCCACTTCGCTGGCGCCGCGTCCGACCACAGCGCAGGCGGGCAGTAGGTGAGGTCGATGTGGTTGTCGCCCGATATCAGTTCGTAGGACATCGCCTGCTTCTCTCCCGTCGGCCACTGACCAGTGCCATACAGTTTACAGGACTCTTGAGTAATCCGGACAAGCAAGAAATCGGCTCATAACCGTTTACGCGGGACTAGGTTTGAATTCGCCCATCGCGGTCAAGATTGCCTTCCGGACCGGACGTACCATTGCCGAGGACCAACAGTCCGAGCCTGATCCGCTTCGGACCTCAGCGTCCATCCGTCGGTCTCCTACGCCGGCCTCGAGCGCGGTCCTGGCAAATGAGACTCCCTTGATGGGTGCAGAATCTGGCTAGACTGACCAACAACGATATAAGGTATTCAACAGACAGTCAGGCGCAAAATAAAGTATAAAATTGACCTTTTTGGACATTTAGCTTCGAGACTTGATCTCTTGAAAATAATTCTGAGACGCCTGATGCCAATAAATTAACCCAAACGGGAATTGTATTTCTGCAACATTCGACTCATTACTGATCTTGTCTGGATGTATTTATTGATTTTACTGATTCTCTTCCGTTTATACTTCGGCGTTTCGTGGAGTGGCCTCGGGTTTGAGTTTCATGTTCGGCGGGCCGCGGGAGAGGGTAGCCAGTCATGCGACAGTTACAGCGTCTCAGCTTCGTCTTGCGGCAACGCACACATCAGGGCGATGAGGGCGATGGCGGCGGCAGAAGCGCCACGGTCGGCCGTGCCGAAAGCGGCACCGCTGCCAAACAGGATGCGTCCGCACCCAAACCTTCACTGGAGCCAGGGCGAACCTATCCGTCAGAGACCACCAGCGGCGCGCGGGCCAAGGAATTTCCACACCGGATGGCTCATAACTTGTACCAGGGGGGCGGGGGTGCGGCTATCGCCATCGGCCTGGCAGCGGCGATACTAGCGATACCCGCCTATTCTCAAGACATCGACGAGATCAGGCAGTTGTCGGGAAAGGAGCTCAGTGAGGCATGGGCGAACCGGTCAACCACCGCTGACGAAGCGATAACAAATCTGGTCAGGGGCCACCTTGCAGAGCAGAACGTAGGTACGCCGACAACGATTGTACGTTTCATCCCTTATAAGAATGTTCCGGTCGAAGAAGAATGCCAGAAAATACTCAAAGGAAAGGACTACCGATTATCCGCCGATGAACTTCCTTCCACGATCACGCTCCAGTGGGGGAAGTCGCCCGCAGCCGGCCTTACCGTCGAGACAACCCTCCGCTATGAAGTGAATGACCGCCGTCGCGAAGATAATGCACTCAAGTTTTTCTCCTATCCGACACTGGTCGCGGAACCGTTGTCTGATGGCTCGTACCACGCTCAAATCTTGATTCCGACCGGCCCCACCTACTCACAATTGGCAGCAATCGGAAAACTGTATGAGACCGGCGAAACGGTCCAACTTGATCCAAATAATTCCGACTATGATTCCATTTCGGGAAGCATAACGGCAGTAAAATTTGACGAAGAGGTTCAACGTGTCGTACGTGACCATTTCCTGCCATTGGAATCTTTTGTCAGCCACCCACAGCACTCGCCGAGACGGAAAAAGTCGAGGTTCAAGTTAGGGTATATCAATTCCCTTGATGTAGCGTTCGTATTTCGGAGTCGCGTCTATGATGTTTTTCTGGTTCGAGAAGGAGAGATCCGGCTTTCACGCCCCGAACCGTGGACGTTCATCCAGAATGCAAAAGCATACAACAATCCGGCCCATCAAAGGCGGCTTGATGATCTTTGTGTCACGGTCTTTCCAGATGTAATCTCGAAAATAAGTTCGCAGCTTCTGAAACCGGGAAGCTACTGATCCGTGGCTCCCAGGGCTCGTATCAGGTCGCAATTTGATCTGATTGCTATCTGTTCTGCGGTCTGATTCGGTCGAAGCCCTTCGTGGGCGAAGGTCTGAACGGGCCGGCGGGGCGGACCGCTTCCGGCGCTGGGGGCCTGTGGCCGAAGCGCGCGGGGCCGCGCCCGCCCTCGACCGGCACCGCACAAGCGGCTCTAACCGGCCACCGCCATAGCTTGATGCGCCCGCAGGAACGTGCGTACGTGGCGCACCGCGAGGGCGATCCTGTCCTTGGGTTCCTTCCACGGATAGAGGCTCACCTGGGCCTGCGGCGCAAGAAGCGCAGACTCCATGGCCACGGCGTAGGGGTGAGCCGGAACGTCGTCCGGTAGCACCAGTATCGGCGTCTGGCAGGCGCGCGCGAAATCGCGCGTCACGGTGAAGACAAAGTCGGCGTTGGCGCGGTACATCTTGTTCAGGAAGGCGTCGACCATCTCCGCGGTGACGTCCGACCGGCGCTCGCAAAGCCGCGGGCCCCATCCCTTGATGTTGTTCTCGTAGAAAAGCTCAGGCATCTCCGGCCGGAACCCGCTGGGCTGGGCCAGCACGGCCGCGGCAATACGACCGGGGGCCCGTCGCAACAGGTTCCAGATGAAGGGGCCGCCGATGCAGAAACCCAAGACCAGGAACTGCTCGATCCCCAGGTGATCCATCAGCCCGAGCTGGTCGTCGGCGTGCGCGTCCCAGGGGCGTTCGATCTCGAGCGGTCCGGAGGACTGGCCACCGTTGGCGTTGCGCAGGTCCATCGTGATGCAGCGGTAATCGCCCTTGAACTCCTCGACCGGATTGAACGGCGCGGTTCCCGAAAGGTAGGCGATGGTCGCGTTCAGCCCGCCGCCGGGAATGACTAGCAGCGGGAAGCCTGAGCCGGCCTCTTCATAATGGACGCGGACAGCGCCATTCTCGTAGAAGGGCATGGGGTTTCTCCTCTCGCGGTGGGGTTCGCCGCGTTCGCGCGACTCTCGACCGGCCGATTTGGCATACAGCGTCAGTCTCAGCGCATCAAGCGCGCGCCTTAACTTCACCGTTCAGTCGACTCCCGGTTATGGCTCAGGCGTTGCCGTTCCGCTCATGTTACGTCGACGGCCGGTCGACACCCGGAATCGGACGTTTAGCCGCAACGCCAAAGCCGTAGGCAGGAGGCGAGCGATTGCGGATGCTGCTCGCGACCGCCACACTTGTCGGCCGCTAGCGCATCTCTGCTGACAGTCACCGCCATGAGCATCAAGAGGAGCTTGGAAAATGTCGGTATCCCGCCACGAGATCACTACTGGACCCGGCCCACGGATGAGCCGCTGCGTCGTCAAAGGAGACATGGTCTACCTCGCCGGCCTCACCGCCAGTGACGCGTCGGGTGACATCAAGAGCCAGACGCAGCAGATCCTCGACAAGATCGACGGGTATCTCGCCACGGCTGGCACCGACAAGTCGAAGCTGTTGCAGGCCAACCTCTGGATCACTGACATGGCCAACTTTTCCGCCATGAACGAGGTCTGGAATGCGTGGGTCGACCCTGAGAATCCGCCGGTGCGGGCCTGCGTGCAGGCCGGCTTGGCGCGGCCTCAGTTGCTGGTCGAGATCATGGTGAGCGCGATGAAGTAGATCGCGCAATTAACGCATCCCAGGGATCGATGGTGATCGACAGCGTCCTGGCGGTTTACGACGCCCAGCGCAGCGGCATTGTCGCCACACGCTGGGATGCACGCCGGCTCTCGCCGCCGCCCTGGTGATCTTGCCTGGCGCATCGCCATGCGCCAGGCGATGACGCCCCCCAACGTTTCAAGATCCTCCTATAATGGGGCGTGGCTCGGCGCTGCTGCGATGACGGAGGAGAGCAAATGGGGACCGGCCGATCGGACAACGGAACGTCGTACGTATTCGTGGGCCTGGGTGGCGAGACCGCGCCAGGGCGGCGCGTCGATACGGGACTCTATCGCCTCGTCGATGGCGAGGATCAATGGCAGGCGCTTTCCAGTGGCCTGCCAAAGGCTCCGGCTATTCGCGCGCTCGCGGTGCACCCCCAACGCTCGGAAGTAATCTACGCCGGAACCCAGGAAGGTCCTTATCGGAGCGACGATCACGGCGACCATTGGGAGAAGGTCCCGGTACCGGATCGGGGGATGCCAGTCTGGTCTATCCTGTTTCACCCCTGTGATCCGGACGTGGTGCATATCGGTTACGAAAACTGCGAGATCTATCGAAGCGAGGATGGCGGCGAGGGCTGGCAACGCCTGCCGGTGAGCGTGCGCTTTCCCGAGATCACCACCGCGTCCGGCGCCAATCCGGCCAAGCGCGTACTGATGCTCGACGCCGATCCGAGCGATCCCGGCGTGCTCTATGGCGCGATCGAGGTCGGCGGCGTGATCCGCTCGATCGACGGCGGTGCGCATTGGGAAAACCTCAGTCATGGGCAGTATCTGAACGACGACACGGTGGACATGCACGGCGTGCTGGCCAGCCGCTGGCGTCCCGGCGTCGTCTTCGGGATCGGTCGGGCGGGAATGTTCGTCAGTAGGGACCGGGGTGACCATTGGTGTCACGTGCCGCTCGAGCCGACGAACGAGAAGGGCCAGGTCTACTGTCGTGATATCCGCGAAGTGCCCGGCAATCCGAGGAAGCTTTGGGTCGCGGCGGGTGCCAATTTCCAGGGCGACATAGGCATCTTGCTGCATAGCCGGGATGGCGGCGACACCTGGACGCGTATCGACATGGGGCTGGCGCCGGGAGCCACTATGTTCGCGCTGGCGTTTGACGAGCGCCGGCCAAGCCGGATGTCCTGCGCCACCAACGGCGGCGAGGTCTTCTCCAGCAACGATGCCGGCGAGAGCTGGCGGGCCCTGCCGCCGCTGCCGGAGGGCCGGCAGATTTACGCATTGGCCCGCGCCTGAAGGAACATCGGCTCAATGACGGAAGCGCAAGCGGGGACCGAACCCACATTCTTTCGGAGGACCGCAGGCCAGAGTCGTTTGTTGGAGCGCTGTCGAGCGCTGGCGGCGGATTTTGCCACGCGGGCCATTGAGCACGATCGCGCGGCCTCGCACCCTGCCGAGAACTATCAGCGGCTTCGCGAGGAGGGGTTTGGTGCCCTCAACATTCCCAAGGAGTGGGGCGGGGAGGGGTACGGGCTGCTCGATCATACGCTCGCCTTCGAGACGCTGGCGCAGGGCTGCCCCTCGACCGCCCTTGCCTTCAACATGCATCTCTCGATGGTCGGTCCGCTGACCGAAAGCGAACACATTCCCGCCGAGACCAAGGCCTACCTCGCCGAGCTGGCGGTAGGCCAGCGCAAGCTCATCGCCGGCAATTTTTCCGAGCCTACCAGTACCGCGCTCATTGGTGAGCGACACCTGAGCACGCGGGCTCGCGCCGCCGAAGGCGGCTATCGCATCACCGGGCGGAAGATGTTCGCTTCGATGTTGGAAGCGGCCGATTACTGCGCGGTGCTGGCCTATCCGGACACCGCGACCAGCCCAACGGCGGGGCTGTTCATACTGGTGCCGCGGGAGGCCGAAGGGCGGCGGGTCGAGGCGAACTGGGACACTCTGGGGATGCGCGCCACGCGGAGCGATTCCTTGATCCTGGAGGACTGTTGGGTGCCCGCGCGCGCCGCTCTCTATGAGACCGACGATATTCGCCCCTTTCGAAACGACCAGGCGCATTGGCTCTGGGCCTCGTACACCCCGGTGTATCTGGGCGTGGCCGTTGCCGCCCATAACGAGGTCTTGGCCGTCCTGAAAGAGCGGCGGCCGCCGGGTTACACGCAGTCCTTGGCCTACCATCCCGACGTGCGCCGCCAGGTCGCGCAAATGAGCGTCGACATCGAGGCAGCCCGGCTTGTGACCTATCATTCAGCCTGGCTTAGCGATACCCAGGGCCCAACCCCGGAGACACTGGCGGCGCTCCATCGGGCGAAGTACATCGTCGGCGAAGTGGCAAGTCGCGTCACCCGGATGGCGCTCGGTCTCGCCGGTGCCCACGCCATCTTCAAGGGCAAGCGCCTGGAGCTGCTGTTCCGCGACGGCGCACTGGCGCCGATCCAGGCGCCGCAGGCGGATTTCTGCCTTCACAACATCGGTCTTCACGCGCTGGGCCTCGATCCAGAAGACCTTCTACCGCCCCTCAAGCGCGAATAGCTCGGCGACCGCCGGCCGGGACGCCCGCGCGCAGCCATCTGCCGGCCGAGAGTGGCCGACGCTCTCGAAATGGCTACAGGTCGGAACCTGACCGCTGCGCCTATGAGAGGCGGCCGTGCCGGGCGGTGAGCAACAGGTAGAAGCCAGCGGCGAGCGTCGCGGCGGCGATCAGATAGAAGGCGTTGGCGTAGCCTCCTCCGAACTCGACGATGGCGCCGAATACGGGCGGGCCGCTGACGATCCCGAAATAGAGGAAGAACTGGCCGCCGCCTGCGGCCTCGCCCACCTTGTCCGGCGGTGCGAGCCGAGCAAACTCGGAGAGCAGGAGGCCGAGGACCCCGTTGCTGCTGGCGCCCAGCATGACGGCGACCAGCACGGTGATTCCATATGGCCAAGACGGGGTGAAGAAGCTCATCGCGACGATGCTGCCCGACATCATGACTCCAATCAGTCCGAGCAGGAACCAGCTGCTGAGGAAGCGGCCCGCGATCGATCCCCAAAAGATTCGCGCCGGGATGGCGGAACCGTGGATGATCGCGAAGATACCGCCAGCGAACTCGGTCGAAAGCCCGTTCGCTTCTTCCAAATAGATCACCATGAAGGTCAGAATGGCCATCTGCGCGAAGGTATAGAGATAGCCGGCCGCCGCGAGCGTGGCGAGCGGTTTGCTCGCGACGATCACCCGCAGCGAGTCCGCGACACCGGCGAGGCTGAGGCGGTGCGCGGGGTTCCTATCGTCGTCCAGCTCGTTTCGAAAAAACTGAAGTCCAAGAAGGGTGAGGAGCGGGATGGCGGCGATCGCGACGACAGCGATCCGCCAGTCGAAAAGTACGATCAACGGCGGCAGCAGCAGCCCGGCCAGCATGCCGCCCATTGGTGTTCCGGTCTGCTTGAGCGAGAAGACGAAGGGCTGCCATTGCGGCGGCGAATGCCTGGCCAGGATCCGCGAGCCGGCCGGGTTGAGCGGCCCTTGGCAGACGCCGATCAGAATGGCGGCGGCGATCACCACCGGCCATAAGGGGAGGGTGCCAGCCAGCCCGAGGCCGGCGACGCCTGCCAGCAATGCGATCTGGCAGGTCCGGATGACGCCGTAGCGGGCGAGAAAGCTGCCGGCGCCCAGGCCCGACAGCATGGCGATGATGTATAGGATCGCCATGTAGATGCCGATGCTTGTCGACTTCACGCCGAGATCGGCGGAAGCTCGCACCGCCACCACGGCGCCGGCGAAGCTGCACATCGTCCCGAATGACTGGATTGCCAGCATCGCCGGCAGGGCGACGCGAACTTTCGTTTGCAGCAGCTCGCGCATAGCCGGTGATCTGCTCCCTGATCGGAAGGCTGAGGCACCGCGATCCCGCTGGACGACTCACCCTCGCGGTTAATAGTACGATGCCAATGTTCGTTGCGCGAACTTCATTATCTGTGTGTATCATTGAATCATGATTCATCCGCTACTTCTTAAAGGCCTCGCCGTCCTCGGATTGCTCGTGCCTTTATTTATTATTGATGTGCCGCCTTTATACGACTACCTCAATCGCGTGGCCGAGGCACACCTGATTGGCCACCCCTCACCAGCCTATACTGTTGATTGGGGAATCCAGCCGAACCTCGCCTCTGCTGGCGTCGCCTGGGCATTGGGAACTTGGCTTGACGCGTACGATATCGCACGCGTCCTGTTAGCACTGTCGTTAGTCTTACCGTTTGCGGGTGTCTGTTTGCTCCACAGGGTGATACACCGACAGCTGGGTCTTTGGCCGTTGACTGCTTCGCTTGTCGTCTATAACGGCATTCTGGGGGTGGGCGCCTTCAACTATTGCATCGGACAAGGCATAGTGCTCATCGGGCTGTCGGGCTGGCTTCATTTCACAAGATGGATTCGCATCCTTGTAGGAGTTCTTGCTGCTAATATCCTATATTTTACTCACCTCATGGCATTCACGGCCTTTGCTTTGATCATAATTCTTCACGCATTGTCACAGCGTAAATTACGTGACCTGATCGATGTCGGTTTCACAATTTCTATCCCGGTGTTTCTAATACTCTCCGTTCCCACCAACTTTCCGTCGGAATTAACCGTCTATGGTAGCACAATCGATAAAGGCAGAGCGCTGTTATCCCCATTTGTTTTTATCGGTTATCCGTGGGAGTTCATTCTTGCGGCAATTCTTCTAGTCGTTTTGCTATGGGCCACGCGACTGAAGGTAGCTACTGAATTCAGGCTTCCAATTTTGGGCCTGACTGCTGCAGCTTTGGTAACGCCAAGTATCTTGAATGGCGTAAGCGCGGTGGACTGGAGACTGCCAGTACTCTTGACATTTCTCATCATAGCGACGACAAAGCCCAGACCACTGAACTGGCTTGGGGTTATAATAGCTGGAGTTTTTGCTCTGAAAATTGGAGTAATCACGTTTCACTGGCAGAGCCAGCAGTCCATTTTCGCAGAAGCCCGAAAAGCCATGCAGATGCTCCCACAGGGAGCGTCAATTCAATCCGTCGGAAACGTGAAGTCGCGGCAATTTCCTCCTTACATTCATCTCGTGTCACTTGCGGTAGTCGAACGGTCAGCCTTTGTGCCTACGCTTTTCACTTATAGTGGTCCGGTTTACGCCAGTCCGGGGTATCGTCATCTTGACCGACCAGGAGGCGCACCAGTACCGCCGGAGAAAGTTGATCCGCGCTTTGACTATCTGTTCTGGATACACGATGGCGCGGAACCAACAACACCATATGAACCGATAGCGAGAGGTAGCTTCTTTACGATATTTAAAACGGCTTCATGACAATACCAAGAAGCAGGTCCCGTTTTATGAGGGATTTCCTTTGGGTCGCGAATTTGATTCAAACTTTCACCGTGCGGGAGCGGGATCATGGACGGATGCCAGCGGCCGGATCACGGCGCCCGGCAGCGCACGCCCACGACCTGGCCGGCCGCGGCCCGGCGCACCCGATCGACATCGCGGTATTGCCGCCACGCATTGCAGGCAACCTTGCGTGATGGAAGCCAGTGCAGGACCTTGGCGGAAGCTCACCCTAGCAATGTCAACTGGCACCTTAGATTATCAGCAGCAGCCGGAGCAGTCGTCATGACCGACCTTGATCTCGTGATCCGAAATGCCACCGTGGCCACGGCGACGGAGACCGTATCATCGGATGTCGGCATCAAGGACGGCCGTATCGCCTTGCTGGGGCGCGCCCTGCCGAAGGCCGACAACGAGATCGATGCCGGCGGCAAGTACCTGCTGCCCGGCGGCGTCGATTCCCATGTTCACATCGAGCAGGACTCGACGGAGACCGGGGCCTGGCCGGGCACGGATTTCCATTCGACGACCGTATCCGCCGCCTGCGGCGGCACGACCACGCTGATTCCCTTCGTGCGCCAGGTGCGCGGCCAGTCGCTGCGCCAGGCGGTGGAGGCGTACCGCCGGCGGCCCGTGGGCAAGGCGGTCATCGACTATGCCCTGCATCTCATCATCACCGACCCCACGGCCGGCGTGCTGGGCCAGGAGATCCCGGCCTTGGTGGCCGACGGCTACACCTCCTTCAAGGTCTACATGACCTACAAGTCGATGATGCTGAGCGACTATCAGATCCTCGAGGTGATGGCGACCGCCCGGCGCCACGGCGCCATGGTCATGGTCCACGCCGAGAATGCCGACTGCATCACCTGGCTCACGGAAAGGCTGCTCGAGAGCGGGCGTACCGCGCCCAGGTTCAAGGGCATCGCGCACCAGCCGGCGGTCGAGCGGGAGGCGACGCACCGCGCCATCACCTTGGGCGAGATCGCCGACGTGCCGATCCTGATCGTCCATGTCGCCAGCGGCGAGGCGGCGGAGATGATCGGCTGGGCCCGCTCGCGCGGGCTCGCCGTCTATGGCGAGACCTGTCCCCAGTACTTGTTCCTGACCGAGGCCGATCTCGACAAGGAAGGCCTCGAAGGGGCGAAGTGCTTGTGCGCGCCGCCCCCCGGCGGCGAGAGCAACCGGCAGGCCCTGTGGCATGCACTTTCGTCGGGGACTTTCCAGGTCTATTCCTCCGACCACGCCGCCTTCCGCTACGACGATCCCAAGGGCAAGCTGATCGAGGGGCCGACAACGCCGTTTCACCGCATCACCAACGGCGTCCCGGGCGTCGAAACCCGCTTGCCGCTCCTGTTCTCGGCGGCGCTTGAGGGCGAGCGGCTTGATCTCAATCGGTTTGTCGCGCTGTCCGCGACCAATCCGGCGCAGATCTATGGCCTCTATCCGCGCAAGGGCACGATCGCCGTCGGCAGCGACGCCGACCTGGTGATCTGGGATCCGGACAGGGCCGTCACGATCACGATCGATAAACTGCACGATGGCATGGATTACACGCCCTACGAGGGCCAGCGGGTGAGGGGCTGGCCCGCGGTCACGCTGTCGCGCGGCGAGGTCATTTGGCGCGACGGCGAGGTCCTGGCGACGCCTGGCCGCGGCCTTTTCCTCCCCTGTGCCCGGCCGCAACCGGAACGGCCTGGCAATCTCCTCGACGACGTCGGCGTTCCCCGAAATTCGGCGAGCTAGGGTTGAATGCGCGCGCCCTCGGGGCGCTCCTCAGGATTCGAGCCGGGCCGCGCCAAATCGCTTACGTACGACAAATCGGAGTTATTGGTGCGCCCGACAGGAATCGAACCTGCGACCCACTGATTAAAAGTCAGTTGCTCTGCCGACTGAGCTACGGGCGCCCAAGGGCGCCGGACCTTAGGCCGCGGGGCGGCGAGGGTCAACCAGAGACGCGGGCGCGGACTCAGACGCCCGCGGCGGTCAGGAAATCGAAATCGCAGCCGCGGTCGGCCTGCAGGATGTGGCTGGCATAAAGCCGGGCGTAGCCGCGCTTGGGTGCCGGCGCCGCGGGCGGCGTCGCGGCCTGGCGGCGCTTGAGCTCGGCCGCCTCGACCAGCAGGTCGAGGCGGCGATTCTCGACGCTGAGCCGGATGCGGTCGCCATTCCGGACCAGGCCGAGGGGACCGCCGCTGGCGGCGTCCGGCGCCACGTGCAGAACGATGGTGCCGGAGGCGGTGCCGCTCATGCGCGCGTCCGAGATCCGGATCATATCCTTGATGCCGGCCTGGGCCAGTTTCTTGGGGATCGGCAGGTAGCCGGCCTCGGGCATGGCGCTGGCGCTGCTCGGTCCGGCGTTCTGCAGCACCAGGATGTCGTCCGCCGTCACTTCCAGGGCCGGATCGTCGATGCGTGCCGAGAGGTCCTCGAGGGACGAAAAGACGACGGCGCGGCCCTCGCGCTCGAAAAGCCGCGGCTCGGCGGCGGCGCGCTTCAGGATCGCGCCCCGCGGGGCCAGCGAGCCGAACAGGGCGACGAGCCCGCCCAGCGGCTCGAACGGCTCGCCGAAGCTGCGGATCACCTCGCGGTCGACCCAGATCCGCTCTTCGCGCGCCAGGCGCTCGCCCAGGGTCTCGCCGGCCACGGTCGGGCAGTCGAGGTGGAGCAGGGGTTTGAGCTCGCGCAGCACCGCGCCCATGCCGCCGGCGGCGAAGAAGTCCTCCATGTAATGCGTGCCCGCCGGCTTCAGGTTGACCAGGACCGGGGTCTCGTCGGACAGCTGGTTGAGGCGCTCCAGGCTCAAGGGCACGCCGCGGCGGCCGGCGATCGCCGACAGGTGCAGGACGCCGTTGGTCGAGCCGCCCAGCGCCAGCAGCACGCGCAGCGCGTTCTCGACCGAGGCCTCGGTGATGATCCGCGAGGGGCGCAGGCCGCGGCGGGCCAGTTCCAGCGCCTGGGCGCCGCTGGCCTCGGCCGCGCGCAGCCGGTCGGCATGCACCGAGGGAATGGCGGCGGTGCCGGGCAGCATCATGCCCAACGCCTCGGCGATGCAGGCCATCGAGCTCGCCGTCCCCATCACCGCGCAGGTGCCGGCGGTGGTGGCGAGCCCGGCCTCGATCTCGCCGATCTCGGCCTCGCCGATACGGCCGGCGCGGAACTCGCCCCAGAAGCGCCGGCAGTCGGTGCAGGCGCCCAGCCGCTCGCCCTGGCGGCGGTGCGTCAGCATCGGTCCGACGGCGAGGTAGATCGCCGGCACGTCGGCCGAGGCGGCGCCCATCAGCTGCGCCGGCAGGGTCTTGTCGCAGCCGCCGATCAGCACCACCGCATCCATCGGCTGGGCGCGGATCATCTCCTCGGTGTCGATCGCCATCAGGTTGCGGAACATCAGGCTGGTCGGGGCGAGATAGACCTCGCCCAGCGAGATCGTGGGGAAGGGTACCGGCAGGCCGCCGGCGGCGATGACGCCGCGCTTCACCGCCTCGATCAGCTCAGGCATCTGCCGGTGGCAGTTGTTGAAGCCGCTTCGCGTATCGGTGATGCCGACGACGGGGCGGGCCAGCATCTCGGCCGAATAGCCCATGGAGCGCGCGAACGAACGGCGCAGATAGATGGAAAAGTCCGGGTCGCCATAGTTGGTCAGGCCCCGGCCCAGGCCCTTCAGCTCGTTCTCGCTCATTCTCGCCTCCATGCGTACCGCGCCGACTATAGGCGAAGGTCGCCGCCGGCGTCAGCGCCGGGACTTGGCGGGCGCTGCCCGGACGGCGACAATGCCGGCCCGGCAGATGGGGAGGGCGAAGCATGCGGGTCGGCGTCGAGGTCGGCGGCACCTTTACGGATCTGGTGGCGATCGACGGCGATGAGGTCATCGTCGCCAAGGTGCCGAGCACGCCCGCGGCGCCGGACCAGGGGGCGCTGGCGGCGCTGACGGCGGCAGCGGTCGACCTTGCCCGGGTCGACGACCTGGTGCACGGCTCCACCGTTGCCACCAACGCCATCCTCGAGCGCAAAGGCGCTGCCACCGCCTTCATCACCACCAGGGGCTTCCGCGACATCCTCGCCCTGCAGCGGCACAACCGGCGACGGATCTACGATTTGGCCTACGCCAAGCCGGCGCCGGTGGTGGCGCGGCGCGACTGCTTCGAAGTCGACGAACGCATCGGCGGCGACGGCCAGGTGATCCGCGCCCTCGACCTCGCGGCGGCGGTCGACGGGCTGGAACGCGCGCTCGGCGAGGGGCGCTTTCGGGCGGTGGCGATCTGCCTGCTCAACGCCTATGCCAATCCGGCGCACGAGCAGGCCTTGGCCGCACTGGTCCGCGAACGCTGGCCGGCGCTCGCCGTCACCTGCTCGTCCGACGTCACCCGCGAGTTCCGCGAGTACGAGCGGGCCTCGACGACGGCGCTCGCCGCCTACGTGCAGCCGGTGATCGACAGCTATCTCCGGCGTTTCGGCCAGGCCCTGGGCGAGCGCGGCTTCGCCGGCCGCTTCAGCGTCATGCAGTCGAACGGCGGCCGCCTGCCGGCCGAGGCGATGGCGCGCAACGCCATCACCTCGCTGTTCTCGGGCCCGGCGGCGGGGGTGATGGGCGCGGTGCGCCAGGCCCGGCGCGCCGGCCTCGGCGATCTCATCACCTTCGACATGGGCGGCACCTCGACCGACGTCTGCCTGGTCGCCGGCGGCGAGCCGGCGCTGGCCGGCGAGACCGAGGTCGACGGCCTGCCGATTCGCACCCCGGTCCTGGACATCGTCACCGTCGGCGCCGGCGGCGGCTCGATCATCTGGATCGATGACGGCGGCCTGCTCCGCGTCGGCCCGCGCTCGGCCGGCGCCGACCCGGGACCGGCCTGCTATGGGCGCGGCGGCAGCGAGCCGACGGTGACCGACGCCCACGTCATCCGCGGCACGCTCAGGGCGGCCGCCTTTCTGGATGGCGAAATGGCGATCTCGGTCGAGGCTTCGGCGGCCGCGCTGGCTCCGCTCGCGGCGCGGTTCGGCATGGCCCCGGCCGAGCTTGCCGACAGCGCCATTCGCGTCGCCAACGCCAACATCGTCCGCGCCATCCAGCTGGTCTCGACCGAACGCGGGCGTGATCCTCGCGACTATGTCCTGGTGCCTTTCGGTGGCGCCGGGCCGCTGCACGCGGCGGCGGTGGCGGCCGAACTCGGCATCCGCCGCATCCTGGTGCCGCCGTATGCCGGAGTGCTCTCGGCCTATGGCCTGCTGGCGTCGGACCTCGTCACCTACGACACGCTGACGCAGCGCCTGCCGGTCGACGATTGCGCTGCCGAGAGCGTCAGGAGGCAATTCGACGCCATGCGTGCGGCCGCTACGGCGACGTTCCGCGAGCTCGGCATCGAGGGCGAGCTTGGACACAGTTACAACCTCGAGATGCGCTATGTCGGCCAGGCCTTCGAAGTGACGGTCGAACTCGATGCCTCGACCCTGGACGATCTGACTGCCGAAAGCCTGCTGCGGCGCTTCGGCCAGGCGCACCACCGCGTCTTCGAGTTCGGCGAGGCCGAGCTGAGCCAGGCCGAGGTCGTCTCCTTCCGGCTCGGCACCCGGGCCCCGCCGGGGCACATGCCGGTGCTGCGCGAGAGCAATTCTCCGGCGAGCGAAACCGAGGTCAAGCTGCTCGAGGACGGGCGGCAGCGGCAGGCCCGCCTGCTCACTCGGGCCGGCCTGCGGGCCGGCGACATGGTGGCGGGGCCGGCGCTGATCGAGGACCGGACCTCGACCATCCTGGTGCCGCAAGGTTGGCGCACAGAGCGCGATGAATATGATAATCTGATTATTGAGCGGCCTTGAGGAGCGCGCCGATGCAGATCGATCCGGTCGACCAGGCGGTGATCAGCCAGGGACTGATCGCGGCGGCCAGGGAGATGGGCGTCAAGCTGGTGCGCTCCGCCTATTCGCCGGTGGTGCGCGAGGCCAACGACTGTTCGGCGGCGCTGCTCGACCGTCATGGCAACGTCGTCGCCCAGGCCGAGCTGATCCCGATGCAGCTGGGACCGATCGGCACCACCTTCCGTCCCTGCGCCGAGCTCTATCCTCCTGAGACGCTCGAGGAGGGGGACTTCTACATCAACAACGACCCCTACCACGGCGGCCAGCACGTCCCGGACGTCTTCCTGTTCTCGCCGATCTTCCATGACGGGGTGCTGATCGGCTTCTCGGCCTCGGTGGCGCATCACCTCGATCTCGGCGGCGGGGCGCCCGGCCTCAACCCCGAGGCCACCGACGTGCACCAGGAGGGCATCATCTTCCCGCCCTCGAAGTACAACCTGAAACGGGACTGGAACGGCGGCCCCTTCGAGCGCCTGGTGCGCGCCAACATCCGCGTCCCTGAGCAGACCATCGGCGACTTCAACGCCCAGTTCGCCGCCAACGGCATCGGCGCCCGACGGGTCCAGGACCTCTGTGCCCGCTTCGGCGCCGAAACCGTGACGGCGGCGATGCAGGAGCTCCTGGACTATTCCGAGCGCCGCATGCGCGCCGCCATCGCCGAGGCGCCGGACGGCGTCTACGAGGGCGAGGACGCGCTCGACGACGATGGCCTCGGCGATCAGCCGATACCGGTGCGGGCCAAGGTCACGATCCGAGGCGACCAGGTGACGGTCGACTTCGCGGGCACCGCCGATCAGGTGAAAACCAACCTGAACTGCCCCTATGCTTCGACCATCGCCGCCGCGCTCTCCTGCGTGAAGTCAGTGCTGACCAGTCCTGACATTCCCTTCAACGAAGGCGCGAAGCGACCGATCGAGATCCGTGCCCCTTACGGCAGCCTCTTAAATCCGCGACCGCCGGCACCGGTCAGGGCGCGAATGCTGTCTGGCTACCGGGTCTTCAACGCGGTGATGAAGGCGCTGGCCCGGGCGGTACCGGAGCGCGTGATCGCCGCCGGTTATGACACCACGGAGGTCATCTGCCTCAGCCATCTGGGCGAGAACGGCTATCGCATCTATCTTGAGATCTTCGGCGGCGGCTATGGCGCCAGCGCCGGTGCGGACGGCTGCGACGCGGTCGACAGCCCGCTCTCCAATTGCGGCAACGTGCCGGTCGAGGCCATGGACATGGAGTACGATTTCTTCCGTGTCGAGGAATACGGTCTGCGCCCGGATTCGGGCGGCCCAGGCCGGCATCGCGGCGGCCTCGGCTTCGTGCGGCGCTATGTGATCATCAAGGACGACGTCGGCTTCGCCACCTACGGCGATCGCTTCCGGATCGCGCCGGAGGGCCTGTTTGGGGGCGCCCCCGGCGTCACTGCGCGCACCTACGTCGAGCGCGGCAACGAGCGCATCGAGCTCGCCTCCAAGCAGAGTTTCAAGTTGAAGAAAGGGGATGTGCTGGTGACGCTGACCGGGGGCGGTGCCGGCTATGGCGATCCGGCCGAGCGTTCGCGGCGCGCGGCCGCGAATGACATCGTGAACGGCCTGGTCACGGGGGCAGCGCTGGCGGCGGAGTAGATCTCGCGCACAGGCGGCAGAGCAGGGGGCAGCTTGAGCCGGTACTTCGGGGGCATCACGCAGAACGGCTATGTCGTCCGCGATATCGAGGCGGCGATGCGGCACTGGATCGGGCTCGGAATCGGTCCCTGGTACTATGCCGCGCGGGCGCCGATCGAGCGATTCAGCTTTCGCGGCCGGCCCTCGGACGTCGACGTCTCGATCGCGCTGGCCAACTCGGGAAGTTTGCAGATCGAGCTGATCCAGCAGCGCAACGAGGCGCCGTCGATGTACCGCGAATTCCTCGACGCCGGCCACGAGGGTCTGCAGCATGTCGCCTACTGGACGGATCAGTTCGACCGCGCCCTGGCCACAGCCGAGGAGCTGGGCTGGGAGCTGGCGCAATCGGGCGAGGTCGGCCGCCAGGGCCGGTTCGCCTACTTCGACACCCAGCGCCATCCCGGCACGGTTATCGAACTCTCGGAGACCAGCGGGCCGAAGGGGCGCATGTTCCAGCGTATCCGCGAAGCGGCCGAGCACTGGGACGGCAGCGATCCAATCCGCACCGCCTGGCCGATCGATGTTTAAGAAGCAGCGTGAGAGGGTGCCATGGTCCGCTTCTTGCCAGCCGACACGGACGTCACTGCCGCCTTAACCGGCAGCTACGACGGCGTTCTTGTCCTGATTTCCTATCTCGTGGCGTGTCTGGCCTCGTATGCCGGCCTCTTGATGAGCGATCGGCTGCGCGTCGCAGAATCACCGAGAATTTTCTGGACCTGGCTCGGCGCCGGTGCGCTGAGCATGGGCATCGGCGTGTGGGCCATGCATTTCGTCGGCATGCTTGCATTCGTGCTGCCGGTGGCGGTGAGCTACGACGTCGAGCTGACCGTGATTTCGGCGATCCCCGCGGTTCTCGCCAGCGCTTTGGCTCTGCACATCATGGCGAGTCAGCGCCGGGACCGCTGGGCGTATATCTTGGCCGGCAGCCTGATCGGCGCCGGCATCGGCACCATGCATTACGCCGGCATGGCGGCGATGCGCGTCGATGCCACGATGTATTACGAAACGTCTCTCTTTGTCCTCTCGATCGTTATCGCCGCCGTCCTCGGCATCGCCGCGCTTTTCGTGCATGACCTGGGGCAGCGCTTGCCGGTCGCCGTTTCCGGCGGGCGCGTGCATCCCATCGGTGCGGCGCTGATCGGTCTGGCGATCACGGGCATGCACTACACGGCGATGCAGGCGACCTATTTCCTGCCCGCAGCCGACCTCAAAGCGACGAACGGCGCCGTCATCGATATCGACTCCCTGGGATTCGCCGTCGTCGCGGTGACGACATTGATCGTTGCGGCCGCGATCGTCGCCACGCTCGTCGACCGGCGCCTGCGCTCCGCGGCGCAGCTGCTGCGGGCGACGCGGCAGCGCATGATGGACGCCATCGACAGCATCTCGGACGGCTTCATCCTGTTCGACGGCGGTGGCGAACTGGTGCTGTGCAACCGTGTCTTCCGCGGCATGTATCCCGATCTTGCGGAGGCGCTGCGGCCGCCGACGACGTACGAGCGGGTACTGAGAGCCTGGGCGGACCGACGAACCTCGGAACTGGACGGGTTGGATGGCGAGGCCTACATCGCCGAGTGTCTGCGCCGGTTCAAGGAGGGTACCGCCACCGTCGAGGACAACGAGGAGGAGCAGTTGCCGGACGGGCGCTGGGTCTACATCCGCCAGCGTTCGGTCGAAAGCGGCGGACTGGTTGGCGTCTGGGCCGACATCACGCCGGTCAAGGAGCTGCAGAACCTTTATGAAGAACTCGCCTTGCGCGATCCGCTGACCGGCTTGGCTAATCGCAAGTGCTTCGAGGATCGGCTGTTGCACGCGGCCGCCCATGCCCGCCGTCAGGGCGACAGAGTGGCGTTGATCTTTGTCGACCTGGATCGGTTCAAGCCGATCAACGACCAGTTCGGGCACGATGGTGGCGACCTCGTCCTGAAGACGGTCGCAGCACGTCTGCTGGCGGTGACGCGTGACAGCGATACCGCCGCCCGGCTCGGCGGCGACGAGTTCGCCGTGATCCTGGAACCGGGCGGGGACCGCGCGAAAGTGGAACTGGCGGCACAACGCGTGCTCGCTGCATTGAAGGCGCCGATGGAGATCGACGGGAAGACTTGCGGTATCAGCGCCAGCGTCGGCGTCGCCATCGGATCGCCGCAGGACTTCGACCATGTCGCGTTTCTGCGGCAGGCCGACGAGGCCATGTACGAGGTCAAGAAGGCGGGCGGCGGCGCATACCTCGTCTATGACGAGCTCTAAGGCGAATACCGCCCTAAAATTTCGATCAGCGCAGGTCCATTCTACCTGGAATCTTGCGAGGTTACGTTACAGACGTAATCCTATGTCTGAGCATTATCGCTGCCCGGGTGCGATTATTTTTTCTTCTGCGACTCGTAGAAGTTGACGAGCTTGACGACGTCGGCGGCGTCGATCCGGCCGAGCGGGCCGTCACTGTAGCTGGACACCACCACTTTGCGCTGGTCGTTGAGGATGAACTCGGCCGGCTGGATGATCTGGCGGCGCTCCTCCCAAAAGGCGCCGAGCAGGTCGGCCTGGGCCCGGGTGACGCCGAAGGCGACCGGAAAATTCAGCTCGGCCGCGACCTCCGCGGCCTTGTCCTCGGGGTCGACGCTGGCGGCGGCGACGCTGACGCCCAGCTTGTCGAGCTCGTCTTTCGCCGTCTTGAAGCCGGCCAACTGCCGGCGGCAGTAGGGTCACCAGTGGCCGCGGTAGAACAGCACCACGGCATAGGGAGTGGTGAGCTCGCGCGGCAGCGAAATGCTGGCGCCGCCGACGAGTTGCAGGGTCACGTCCGGAAAGGCGTCGCCAATTCCCAGTTTCTGGCCCATCTCGATCTCCCCATCACAATGGCGCGGCAAAGGCAGAAAAGCGCCGATAACCGGGGCATTGGAGCATGCTTCGCCGGCCCCGGCAATGCCTCGCCCGGGGTGCTCAAGGTGAAGTGATCAGGATTTCGGCTGCGGCCGCGGCAGCTTCGGCTCGACAGCCTCGGTCGGCCCGCCGGCCTCGCGCCAGGCGCCGAAGCCGCCGGCGATGTGGCAGACCGGGCTGAGCCCCATGTCCTGCACCGCCTTGGTCGCCAGCGCCGAGCGCAGGCCGCCGGCGCAGAAGAAGACGAAGCGCTTGCCGCTTTGGAAGACCTCGCGGGCGTAAGGACTGGCCGGATCGACCCAGAACTCCAGCATGCCGCGCGGCGCGTGCACGGCGCCGGGAATGGCGCCCTCGCGCCAAAGCTCGCGGACGTCGCGGAGGTCGACGAAGACGATATCGCCGCGCCCATGCTGGGCCAGCGCCTCCTCGGCGCTCCAGGTCTCGATCTCGGCCTCGGCTTCGGCGCAGAGCGCCTCGATACCCTTGGTGATCGCCATATCCGTACTCCTTCGCATGCCATCACGTCCGCGACGGACGCCGAAGCTCCGCCAAGGGCGGCGGCGGCGCAAGCGTTGTTCAGGCCTTGGCCGCGACCGCCTCGATCTCGATCTGCCACTCGGGGCGCGCCAAGCCGGCGACCACCAGCAGGGTCGAGGCGACCCGCAGATCGCCAAAGAATTCATCGCGGACACGCCGGTAGTCGGCGACGCGTTCGAGCGAGGTGACGAAAACGCCAAGCTTGAGGACGTCCTCGAAGCCCATGCCGGCGTCGGCGAGGATTGCCTGCAAGTTCCGCAGGGCGGCCCGGCTTTGAGCCTCGAAGCTGTCCTGGGTGGTACCGTCCGGCGTCACCCCGACCTGGCCGGAAATGTACAGCCAGCGCAGGCCCGCCGCGGCCTCGACTGCCTGCGCGTAGTTGCCGAACGGCGCCACCGCGCTGGCCGGATTGCGTACCTTGTGCATGAACTCCTCCCTTTGCTGCAGGCGTGATCTGCTGGTTGGTGCGGATCATAATACCGGGCCGCGGGCGGATCGGGAAAGAAGCGGGCGGCCCAAGCTGTGGGCTTGGGCCGCCCGTCGAGGGATGGCCGGCCCCGGCGCCGTGAGGGAGACGACGTCGGGTGAGGGTGCCGGCCTGGCCGCGGGCAGGGGAGGCGTTAGGTGAGGAACTTCAACTCGCCGCCGCCCGATCCGCGGGTCTTTCCGCGCCGGGACGGCGCAGGAGGGACTTGATGTCGACGCCGTCCCTGAGTTCCGCCGGCATGTAGTACTCGGCATAGGTCTGCCAGACGCGTGAGCTGACAAAGAGCTCGAAGAGCTCGGCATCGATCTTGTTTTCATCGCGCATCGCGGCCATCAGCTGCAGCGCCTCCCGCAGCGTCTTGCCGCGCTTGTAGGGACGGTCGCCCGCCGTCAGCGCCTCGAAGATGTCGGCGATCACCAGCATGCGGGCCGGGACCGACATCTGCTCGCCGGTCAAGCCGTAGGGATAACCGCTGCCGTCGATCTTCTCGTGGTGGGCGCCCGCGATCTCGGTCACCCGGCTTAGCGTTTTGGGGAATGGCAGCTCCCCCAGCATCTCGATGCTGATCTCGACGTGACGGTTGATGGTCTGTCGCTCGTCCTGGTTCAGCGTGCCTTGGCGGATCGACAGATTTGTCACTTCACCCGCATCCAGCAGCGGGCGGGACAGGCCTTCGCGGTCGCGCCAGCGTCGGGTGGCGATCTCGCGCACGCGGGCGATCATCTCGTCGCTCATCGGTTCCTCGCCCTGGTTCGCGGCGGCGAGAACCTCGAACTCGGCGTCGAGCTGCCGCAGCTGCTCGTAGTAGCGGCGGCGATGCTGCTCGGCGTTGCCGGGATCGCGGATGATGTTTTCCAGGCAGACGATTTCCTCGTCGCGCTTGAGCACTTCGAAACGGACCGCGATTTCGTCGAGCCGGTCATAGACGCATTCGAGCTTGGTCGCCTTGTCGACCACGTGCTCGGGCGTGGCCACCTTGCCGCAGTCGTGCAGCCAGGCGGCAAGGCGCAGCTCCCGGCGTTCGTCATCGCTCAACTCGAACTGGGCGAAGGGCCCGTCGGTGGCGGTGCAGGCGGCGTCGGCCAAGAGCTCGTAGATCACCGGGACGCGCTGGCAATGCGCCCCGGTGTAGGGAGATTTGGCGTCGATGGCCGCCGCCAACATGCGGACCAAGGACTCGAAGAGGCCGTACTGCTCCTCGATCAGGCGCTGGTTCTCGAGGGCGACGGCGGCCTGCGAGGCCAGTGCCACGACCGCCGGCCGCAGCGATTCCTCGAAGGGCACGATGCTGCCGTCGCTCGTCGCCGCGTTGACCAGATGCAGCACGCCCAGCTGCTCGCCGCTGGGTGAACTCAGCGGTACGGTGAGAAAGGAAACCGAGCCGTACTCGGTGGTTTGGTCGCCGGCGTGGCGGCTGTCGTCGGCAAGTGAGATGCCGCAGCCGCTGACCATTCCGTGGCTGCCGGCGATGGCGTCGCCGGTTGCGGTGGCGGGCGGCAGGTGCAGCGTCACCGGCGGGAAGCGGCCCGCGCGGCCGCCTTCCTGTTTCATTGGATAGGCATCGCGCCAGCGCACGACGGCAGGCTGCAGGTTGCCGTCCGCATCGCAGAGATACAGGCCGCCGGCATCGGCGCCGGTGACGGCGACCGCGTTTTCGACGATCATATTCAACAGGGCGTCGCGGTCGTGCTCGGCCGAGAGGGCGGCGCAGACGGCCAGCAGCTTTTGATAGGCCTCTTCCGTATCCATCGCCGCCGTGGGCGGGGACTTGGACATCAGCTCCGGGCGCAGCACGGCGATGTTGTCGCCCGAGAATTCTATCGTCTTCATGTTTTTCTTACTCCCCCTGGCGGTGTTGCCGAGGCACCGTCATATGCTTCGCGAAACCTGCGCGCTCAGGACGTCCGAAATTTCCGTCACGGCGAGATTGGCGATCTCGGCGAAGCGGGCGTTAGCCGCATCCTCGACGTCGACCAGATCGGCCACCGTGGCGTAGGTCGCGGGGATCAGGATCTCGTTGCCGGCGGCATCGCGCCGGCGGACGCCGTAGTAAAGGCGCCGGCGCTCCTCCGGCGTCAAAATGGTGATCATCTTGCGGGTCGCCTGAATGGCGCCGTTGGTGGCCAACCGCGCCAGGTCGCGGGCGCGCTCGACGGTATCGCCGAGGACGGTGAAATCGAGGTTGGTCTGGCTGTGGAAGGTGCCGAACCACTCGTGCCCCTCGTTGAGTCCGATGTTGAGGCGGAGCTCCGCCGCCAGACTGCGCCGGGCCTGCCATTCGCGGCTGATCCGCCGCATCGCTTCGCGCAGCTCGGTGGCGCACAGGACCGCGTTCATGACGTAGTTGCAGTCGGGCTGGGGCAGGAAATAGTAGGCCAGGCCATCGCCGAGGTGTTTGCCGTGGGTGCCGTAGTAGGAGCGAAAGACCGGCTCCATCGCGCCCCAGACGTCGTTGACCAGCTGGAAGTACTCCTCCGGCGGCAGCTTGGTGGCAAGCGCTTTGGAGTGTTCGAGATCGGCGACCAGCACGGCCAAATGGGTCAGCACCGGCAGCTGCCGCCGCAAGAGGTCGCGGATCACTTGCTCGCGCCGGGCCAACAGGTCGAGCAGTGAATCCGCCTCTTCGCCCATCGGCAAGTAGGCGAAAAGCACGCCTTCGCGGAAGAAGCTGGCGAAGAGGTCGTAGGCGACCTCTTCGCCAAGCTGGTTCCTCAGCCTGACCGGTGTATGGACGATGTGACGCTTGGCCACCGCCTCGGTCTCGTCGAACAGGCCGCTCAGCAGCTGCACCCGCTCGGCCCCGAGCTGGGGCGTCAGCCGCGCCAGGTTGGCCGTGGCGAGGCGGTTCTTGGCGACGCCTACGTGCAGGCGCAGCGCCTCCAACCAGGCTTGGCCCTCATGGCGGCCCTGGGCCTCGAACAGCAGGCGGAAGACGTTACGTGCCTCGCTTTCCGCCTCCAGGCCCTGGCGACGATGGAAGATTTCATTGGCCGCTTCGGCGTTCCACCACTCCAGTTCGAAGTTGTTGGAGACCATGTAGGCCGGGTGCGTGATGTCGTCGACGGTCAGCCGCAGGGGCCGGCCGGGTGCGATCACGCCGGGCGGCTCCGGCGGCCGCGGCACGGCGCGCGGCACGAACGCCAGGGTGCGCCGCTCCACATTGTCGTTGGGCGCCGGTCCGCTGGGCCGCGGAACCGGCGGTTGCTCGTCGCCAACCTGACCTTGGCCGGGCGCGGCAAACTTGGCGGCGATCTCGCTCATGGTCAGACCCTCGCGCTTCAGTCGCTGGACATCATGGATGCGTTCGACGACGTGGTCCTCGAAATAGCCGATGCGGCGAACGTTGCCGGAGCCGGGCTCGGCCACGCCAACCGTCGGTCGGGGCAGGATGCCGAGCCCGATGTAGTTGTTCAGGGTCGCGCGCGAGATCCCGGTGCGCCGCATGACTTCACGACTGGTAAGCATGCCGTGCCTGACTCGGCGACATGGTACGAAGCCGATACCACTCCTCGAACAGGTCACCGGCGCTGAGGCGGCGGTGCTTGCGCGGCAGCGGCGCTTGGGTGCGTCGGCGTTGCTTGTGGCCCGGATCGCGGGCCACGTCGGCCGGAGCGGCGGTCGAGGCTCTCTGTCCTTGGGGCATGATGCGGCTCCCTCTCCATCTCGTTCACCTGCGCATCCTGCCTGTCTATTTAGTCAGCGTAAAGTCGTTTGTCCAGGACGAAGGTAATTTTATTTTGGACTGGCAAAACTGCCACAATCAGGCAATTTAGACCGTATAATCATCAGCAATTTTCCGGAAAACGGAATTACGGAAGTTATTGAAATACATGATAGTTGGACTGTTCATGGATTATATTAACAGTCTAATTACGCTGTCTATTTAGATTGATAAGCAGCGCGGCGGCCGATCAGTCTCCGCATGTGAAACGCGACCTCAGAGCGCGACGCTCAGCACCGTGGCGCGGCCATCGCCGACAGCGACGTCGATCTCGATCTCGATTCGGTCATCGCGGATATAGGGGCTCGGATCGAGGGTCGCGGCCCCGATGACGCTGCCCTGGAGCGCCAAGGCCTCGCCCCCCAGGGCAAGGGTCATGCGCTCCTGGTCGACCTGCTCCTCGGCCATGTCCAAGGCGGCGATGATCCGGCCCAGCATCAAGTCACGGCGCCCGGAGATGTCGCGGCGCACCAGGTAAGAGTCGGCGATTGCTCGGGCCATGCGCGCGGCCGCCGCTTCGCTAGCGGCACCAGCGACGGTGATCCGCATGATGACGCCCTGGCCGCGGCCGTCTTCGATAATCAGCCCGGACAGCTCGACCAGCAGTCCGCGCAGCGCTTCCCGGAAGTCGGGCAGCGCGGGGTCGGCGGCAGCCGCGGCCGGTATCGGCGTCGTCCCGGTGGCGAAGAGCAGGATCGTATCGTTGGTCGACTGCGTGTTATCGACGCTGATGCGATCGAACGTCGCCGCGGTCGCCGCGGCCAGCAATGGCTGCAGGACCGCCGCCGGCAGGCGCGCATCAGTGAACAGGAAGCTCAAGGTCGTCGCCATGTGCGGCGCGATCATGGTGTTGCCCTTGGTGACGCCCTGCAGACGGACCGCGGTCTCGCCGATCCGCAGCTGGCGCGTTGCCGCCTTGGGGAAACGGTCGGTGGTCATGATCGCCTGGGCCACTTGGTCCCAGCGGTTCTCGGCCAGCTCGGCCGCGGCGCGGGCGAGCGCTGTGTCGTAGGCATCGAGGTCGAGCGGCTGACCGATGCGGCCGGTCGAGGCGAGATAGACTTCCTCGGGCGCACAGCCGGCAATTTCCGCGGCGCGTGCGGCGACGTGACGGACCGCGGCCTCGCCCGCCGCGCCGGTGAAGCAGTTGGCGTTGCCGGCGTTGACCAACAGAGCCCGCGGCGCCGCGCCCTCGGCCAGGCGAGCGCGGGTCCAGCGCACCGGCGCCGCCGCCGTCGTCGAGCGGGTCAGCATGCCGGCGACGGCGGTGCCGGGTTCGAAGGTCGCCAGCAGCAGGTTGGGCCGGCCGCCGTAGGCGTCGCCGATCGCCGCCGTGGCCAGGCGCATGCCGGCGAGCGGCTGCAAGGCGGCGGCGCTCAAATCAGCCGTCCGCCGTCGACCGGCAGGCACAGGCCGGTGATCATCTCGGCCTCATCGGAGGCCAGGAACAGGGCGGCGTTAGCAATATCGAGCGGCAGGCTGAAGCGACCCAGGGGGATCGAGGCCAGGAATTTCTCGCGTAGCTCGGGCGTCACTTGGCCGCCCATGAACTGGCCCAGCATCTGCGTGTCGCCGGCCACCGGGTTGACGGCGTTGACCCGCACCTTGTAGGGGGCCAGCTCGATCGCCATGGCCTTGGTGATGGTATCGACCGCGCCCTTGGAGCCGTTGTACCAGACCAGTCCGGGGCGGGGGCGGATGGCGGCCGTGGACGAGGTGTTGATGATGACGCCGCCGCCTTGCTCGCGAAAATGGGGCACCGCATGCCGCGCCGCCCAGTAGAGGCTTTTCACGTTGACCGCGAAGATGCGGTCGAAGTCGGCCTCGCAGCACTCCTCCATGCGGCCGTTGACCTGCGGCACACCGGCGTTGTTGATCAGGATGTCGAGACCGCCGAAGCGCTCGAACGCGCACGTTACCAGCCGACCCATATCGGCGTCCTGCGAGACATCGGCGGGGACGAAGACGGCTTCGTGTCCGGCCCCGGTGATCTCGGCGACGACGCGGCTGCCGGCGGCCTCGGCGATATCGCCCACCACCAGCCTGGCGCCCTCGGCGGCAAAGCGTGTGGCGATGCCGCTACCGAAACCGGCGCCGCCGCCGGTGACGACGGCGATCTTGCCCGCAAGCCGCATCTGGCGTTCTCCCCCCGTGCCTTGCGCTGCCCCTCAATCGGCTCTCGGCGTACTATGGCGCGCGCCGGCTCGGTCGTCGAGGCCACGGCGTCCGGCAAGGGCCGCATCTTCAATTCGAACGCGATGCCACAGCAGGACCGCGTTGAGGGCGGAAAAGACGACGGCCAGCCAGACCGCGCCGAAGGCCAGCGGCAGCAGCGCGATCTCGGCCGCGACGATGAGGTAGTTCGGGTGGCGCAGCCAGCGATAGGGGCCGCGCCGAACCAGCGGCGCGCCGGGCAGGGTGATGATCCGGGTCGTCCAGAAAGGTCCCAGGCTGCAGATCGTCCAGCCGCGCGCTAGCTGCAGCAACGCAAAAAGGGCCAGCAGTGCCGGCCATCGCGGCGCGGGCGCGGCGACGAACGCCAGGGCGACGAGCCAGCTGCCGTGCAGGAGAAAGAAGAGGGGATAGTGTCCGGCCCCGATCTCGTGACCGCCTTGGCCCAGCAGCCGTGCCGCGTTACGCCGGGCGAGAACCAGTTCGGCCAGGCGAAGCAGTGCCACTACGGCCAGGGTCGGGTAGAGCAGCGGCATCTCAGGCGGCGGTCTCTTCCAGCAGCGCGAACGCCGCGCTGAAGCCGGGACCGAGACTGGAGACCAGGGCCCGGCCAAGGGGTCGCGCCGCACGGTGCCGCCGCCGCAATTCCTCCTGCAGGACGAACAACACCGTCGCCGCCGACATGTTGCCGTAGCGTCGCAACACCTGGCGGGCGATTTCAAGCCCGCCCGGCGGCAGCTTGAAGACGGACTCGAGCGCATCCAGCACCTTGACGCCGCCCGGATGGGCGACGAAGGCGCCGATCTCGGCCAGGCTCAGCCCCTGAGCCGCGAGGAAGCGGGCGAGGGCCGGGCCGAAATCGCAGCGGACGATGTGCGGGATGTCACGCGAGAACACCACCGCCAACCCGTCGTTGTCGACCTGCCAGCCCATGACGTCCAGCGTCTGGGGCCAGGTATGCTCGCCCCAGGCGGTCAGGCGCGGGCCCTCGCCGGCGCAGCCGACCACCGCCGCGGCGGCGCCGTCGCCGAATAGCGCGGTGGCGACGACGTTGCTCTTCGTCGCGTCGTGGCGGCGGAAGGTCAGACCGCAGAGCTCGACGACCAGTAGCAGCACCTTCGACGCCGGCGCGCTCCTGGCCATGGCGGCGGCGCGGCCCAGGCCAAGCACGCCGCCGGCGCAGCCGAGACCGAAGACAGGCAGCCGATGCACGTCGCATCGCAAACCCAGGCGCGTCAGCAGCAGCGCGTCCAGGGTCGGCGTGGCGATCCCGGTCGAGGACACGGTGATGACGAGATCGATCTCGCCGGCATCCAGGCCGGCCCCCGTCAAGGCGTCTGTCGCCGCGCGCTGCAGCAGCCGCACCGCGTGCGTGACATAGAGCCGGTTGCGCTCCGTGAAGTCGTGCGGTGCCTGGTACCACTCCAGCGGCATGCACGAGCGCCTGGTTTCTATGGCCGCGTTGGCGAAGACCGGCAGCAGGCGCTCGAATCCGGGCAACTTGCCATCGAACATTGTCCGCGCGGCGGCCGCCACCTCGGCCTGGTGCAGGATCTCGTCCGGCACGGCGGTGGCAAGCGAGAGCAAACGCGGCATGGCGGTTGACATGGCAACTTCTCCGTGGTCCATGAGGCGTGGTCGTTGACGACAGCCAATTCGCAAGACGGATCGGGTCCATGGCAGGCTACCAGCCAGCCACGTCCGCTGCTGCCGGGCAAGTTTGAATGGCGGCAGGGCGTGGTGACAATCGCGTGATCGAGATCGGTTCACGAGGCCGAGGGTCCGGATTCGAGACCAGTCGTCCCGCCAGTCGCTGGACAGCAGAGCGAACACATCCCACCTCAAACGAGACTTTCTCGACTGTCGGACAGCATAGTGGAGTAAGATGAACGACCAGACGTTCGGAAGGCCGGAGGAAGGGGCCACGGATGCGGCGTGGCCGAACCTCGTCGCGAAAGAGACAGAGCAGTTGGAGATACGCCAGAAGGTCCGTCTGCTAACCCGGCTTCGAAACTATCTGTTCGCCGGCATCATCGTGACCGCGCCGATCGGCCTGACGGTCTATCTGACCGTGCTGGTCATTCAATTCGTCGATGCTCGCGTCGAGGTCCTGATCCCGCCGCGCTACAACCCCGAGACCTATCTGCCGTTCGGCATTCCCGGGCTCGGCCTGGTCCTCATGCTGGTGTTCCTGGCGTTGGTCGGCTTCGTTGCCACCAATGTTTTCGGGCGCATTCTGATCCATACCGGCGAGCGCATTGTCGCCCGCATGCCGGTGGTGCGCTCGGTCTACGGCGGCCTGAAGCAAGTCTTCGAAACCGTGCTGCGGCAGTCATCCACCGCATTCCGTCAGGTGGTCTTGGTTGAGTACCCGCGCCGCGGCATCTGGGCCATAGCGTTCCTGACCTCCGAAACTGAGGGTGAGGTGCAGCGGCGGACCACCGACCGGCTGGTCAGCGTGTTCCTGCCGACGACCCCGAACCCGACCTCCGGCTTCCTGCTGCTGGTCCCGAAGGAAGACGTCATCTACCTCGACATGACGGTGGAGGAGGCGGCGAAGATGATCATCTCCGGCGGCGTTGTCGTGCCGCCCGACCGCACCGCGCCGCCGGCGGCGGTTGTCAACCCGCCGCTGCCTCAAGTGGCGGAGTAAGGGCTCAGCCCGACCGCAGATACTGGATTGCCGCGTCGCGCTCGAAGAGATAGAGCAAGGCGCGCAGGGCCGAACCGCGCGGGCCGCTGAGCCCGGAGTCGGTTTCCAGGATCAGCCGCGCGTCATCGCGGGCCACCGCCATCAGCTCCTGGTGCGCGGCGATGTCGGCCAAACGGAAGCTGGGCAGCCCGGACTGCCGGGTGCCGAGCACCTCGCCGGCGCCGCGCAGCTTCAGGTCGGCCTCGGCGATCCGGAAGCCGTCCTCGGTCTCGCGCATGACTTCGAGGCGGGCCCGTGCGGTCTGGGTCAGAGGCTCGGCGTAGAGCAGCAGGCAGCTGCCGGCCCGCGCGCCGCGGCCGACGCGGCCGCGCAGCTGGTGCAGCTGCGCCAGGCCGAAACGTTCGGCGTGCTCGATTACCATCACCGTCGCTTCGGGCACGTCGACCCCGACCTCGATTACCGTGGTCGCGACCAAAACGTCGAGGTCGCCGGCGCGGAAGGCGGCCATCGCCCGATCCTTTTCCGGTCCGCGCATGCGGCCGTGCACCAGCCCGACGCGGCGTCCCAGTTCGGACTTCAGCGCGGCATAGCGCTCCTCTGCCGCCGCGACGTCGAGCGCCTCGGATTCCTCGACCAGCGGACAGACCCAGTAGATGCGGCCGCCAGCGGCCGCCGCGCGGCCGACCGCGGCGACGACTTCGGACAGCCGCGAGGCCGGGAGCGCGCGCGTGTCGACGCGGTGGCGCCCCGGCGGCATCTCGTCGAGCCGCGAGACGTCCATGTCGCCGTAGACGGTCATGGTCAGGGTGCGCGGGATCGGCGTCGCCGTCATTACCAGGACGTCGACGCCGCGCCCCTTGGCGCTGAGGTTGAGGCGCTGGTGCACGCCGAAGCGGTGCTGCTCGTCGATCACCGCCAGGGCCAGGTCGTGGAAGCCGACCTCGCTCTGGAACAGGGCGTGCGTGCCGACCACCATTGCCGTCTCGCCGCTTTCGAGCCGTGCCAGCAGTCCATCGCGCACCTTGCCCTTGTCGCGCCCGGTCAGCAGCTCCAAGCCGACGCCCAGCGGCCGCACCAGCGGCGCCATGGTGTCGAAGTGCTGTCGCGCCAGGATTTCGGTCGGCGCCATCAGCGCCGCCTGCGCCCCGGCTTCGACCGCGGACAACATGGCGATCAGCGCCACCACCGTCTTGCCGCTGCCGACGTCGCCCTGCAACAGCCGCAACATGCGCAGGCCTGAGCCCATGTCGCCGAGGATCTCGGCGACGCCGCGCTGCTGCGCCCCGGTCAGCTTGTAGGGCAGGGCCGCCGTCAAAGCCCCGACCAGGCGTCCGTCCCCCCTGATCTCTCGCCCCTTGCCCCGGCGCACGCCCTGGCGCACCAGCGCCAGCGCCAGCTGGTTGGCCAGCAGCTCGTCGTAGGCCAGGCGCTGGCGGGCCGGCGCCAGCGGGTCCAGGTCGGCGGGCGAGGTCGGCGCATGCACCTCGATCAGGGCTTCACGCCAGGCCGGCCAGTCGCGTTGGCGCTGCCAGGCCGGGTCGGCCCATTCGGCCAGCTCGGGCACGGCCGCCAGGGCGCCCTGAATGGCGCGGGCCAGGGGCCGTGGCGTCAAGCCCTGGGTCAGCGGATAGACCGGCTCGATCTGCGGCAGCTCGGCCGCCTCGGCCTCGGTGACGATGAAGTCGGGATGGACGATCTGCGGCGCCTCGTTGAAGTAGCGCACGATGCCGCTGACCACCCGCCGCTCGCCCTCGGGCAACGCTTTCGCCAGGTAGTCGGCCTGGGCATGGAAGAAGACCAGCGCGATTTCGCCGCTCTCATCGCCACAGACGACGCGATAGGGCAGGCGCCGGGTGCCCGGCACGACGTGGCGGAGCACCTGCACGTTGAGGGTGACGATCGCCCCGTCGCGGGCCTCGGCAATGCGCGGGCGGAAGCTGCGGTCGATCAAGCCGGTGGGCAGGTGCCAGCAGAGGTCGAGCAGGCGGGGCCCGGCCAGCTTCTCGATCAGTTTGCCGGTCCTGGGACCGACGCCCTTGAGCGTCGTGACCGGGCGGAACAGGGGAAACAGGACGTCAGGGCGCATCGGCGTCCTTCGTTTGCACTCCATGAGCTTGTGTCGCCGCCGTGGCTGACAACCCGGCCGGCAAAGGCTATACCCATTGCCGGCAGAGGTGAATGCATGGCGGAAGACTTCGCGGCTCGCGTCAAGCGGCTCAAATACCGCAGCAAACACCGCGGCACCAAAGAGCTGGACATCCTGCTGGGCCGTTTCGCCGAGCAACACCTTGACCACATGACGCCGGCCGAGATCGAGCGCTACGAGGCGATCTTGGAAGCCAACGAACACGACATATATCATTGGCTCGCCGGCAAGCGGCCGGTCCCGCCGGAGCACGACAACGCTGTCATGCGGCGGATCCTCAGCTTCGAGATCGCCAAGTCGGAACCTTGAGCCTGATCGACCGTATCCTGAAGGCCGAAGGCCGGATCGCGGTCGGCGGCGCGCCCGAGGGCGTCGATGCGCGCCTTCTCGCCGAACTTAGCCGCGCCGCCCCCGGCGGCGTCTTGCACGTGGCCCGGGACGAGGGGCGGATGACGTCGCTGGCTCAGGCGGTGGCTTTTTTCGAGCCGGCGCTCGAGATCCTCTGCTTCCCGGCCTGGGATTGCGTGCCCTATGACCGGACCTCCCCCAATCCCGAGGTCATGGCGCGGCGGGTCAACGTCTTAAGTCGGCTGGCGGAGGCGGCGGCAGCGCCGGCGGGCCGCCTGCTGATCACCACCGTCAGCGCGGTGCTGCAGCGCGTGCCGGCACGCCAGACGCTTCGAGGTGCCAGCCTGAAGCTTACCGTCGGCGAGAGCCTGCCGCGCGACCGGTTGCTGGCGTTCCTGGTCGAGAACGGGTTCAGCCGCACCGGCACGGTGTTGGAGTCGGGCGAGTTCGCCCAGCGTGGGGGTCTCCTCGATGTCTTCGCGCCGGGCGGGGAGGCGCCGCTTCGCCTCGACTTCTTCGGCGACACGCTGGAAAGCATCCGTGTCTTCGACCCGCTCAGTCAGCGCACCACCGGGACGGCGCCGCGGATCGAGCTCGGGCCGGTCTCGGAAATGGTGCTGACCGAGGAAAGCATCGCCCGCTTCCGCGGCGGCTACCGGGCTCTGTTCGGCGCGGTGACCGGTGATGATCCGCTCTATGCCGCGATCAGTGAGGGCCGCCGCCACATCGGCATGGAGCATTGGCTGGCGCTGTGCCACGAAACGATGGAGACGGTGTTCGACTATCTGCCGCAGGCGCTCGTCAGCCTCGACCACCTGAGCGATGAATCGGTCGAGGCGCGCGTCGGTCTGATCCAGGACCACTACGAGGCCCGGCTCGCGGCCGGGAAAATTGCCGTCATCGACGCGCCCCCCTACCACCCGGTGCCGCCGGAGCGGCTCTATCTGCAACTCGAGGAATGGCAGCAGGCGCTGAGCCAACGGCGCGTGACGGCGCTGTCGCCGTTCCGGGCGCCGCAGGCCGACGGGGTGCTCGATGCCGGCGGCCGGCAGGGCCGCAATTTTGCCGCCGAGCGAAGCGACGACAGCGGCAACCTCTACGAAGCCTTGCGCACGCACGCCGCGGCGCAGCTGGCGGCCGGCCGGCGCGTCGTGATCGCTGCGTATACTGCCGGCTCAGCGGACCGGCTCGGCGTCGTCCTCGCCGACCACGGTATCGAAGGCCTGCAGCGCGCCGAGGACTGGCCGGGCCTCAGCGCTCTGCCCCCGGCACTGCCGGTCCTGGTCGTGCTCGGCCTGGAGCACGGTTTTGAGACCGACGATCTGGTACTGATCGGCGAACAGGACATCCTGGGCGACCGCATGGTCAGGCCGGGACGGCGCTCACGGCGGGCCGAGAACTTCCTGACCGAGGCCAGCGAGCTGTCGCCGCAGGATCTGGTCGTGCACGCCGAGCACGGCATCGGCCGCTACGAGGGCCTGGTGACGATCGACGTCGGCGGCGCGCCGCACGACTGCCTGCATCTGACCTATGCCGGCGGCGACAAGCTGTATCTTCCGGTCGAAAACATCGAGGTGCTGTCGCGCTACGGCTCGGACGATGCCCAGGTCGCCCTCGACAAGCTGGGCGGCGCCGGCTGGCAGGCGCGCAAGGCCCGGCTCAAGGCCCGGCTGCGCGACATGGCCGACGAGCTGATCCGGGTCGCCGCGGCACGGGAGCTGAAGCCGGCCCCGCGCCTCAGCAGCGGCGATGGCATGTACGAGACCTTCTGTGCGCGCTTTCCCTACGAGGAGACGGAGGATCAGCGTCAGTCGATTGCCGACGTGCTGGCCGACCTCGATCGCGGCCGGCCCATGGATCGGCTGATCTGCGGCGATGTCGGTTTCGGCAAGACCGAAGTGGCGCTGCGCTCTGCCTTCGTCACGGTGATGAGCGGCGGTCAGGTCGCGGTGGTGACGCCGACGACCTTGCTGGCGCGCCAGCACCATCAGACCTTCGCCGAGCGTTTCCGTGATCTGCCGGTCCAGGTGCGTCAGCTCTCGCGGCTGGTGCCGGCGCGCGAGGCGGCGGAGACGCGCACCGGCCTGGAATCGGGGCGGGTCGACGTCGTCATCGGCACGCACGCGCTGCTCGGCAAGGCGATCAAGTTCCACGATCTCAGATTGCTGATCGTCGACGAGGAGCAGCACTTCGGGGTCCGGCACAAGGAGCGTCTCAAGCGCCTGAGAGAGAACGTGCACGTGCTGACGCTGACGGCGACGCCGATTCCGCGCACGCTGCAGCTGGCGATGAGCGGGGTCAAGGAGCTGAGCCTGATCGCGACGCCGCCGGTCGACCGACTGGCGGTGCGCACCTTCGTGTTGCCCTTCGACCCCGTCATCGTCCGCGATGCCCTGCTGCGCGAGCACTATCGCGGCGGCCAGAGCTTCTACGTCTGCCCGCGGATCGAGAACCTGCCGGATGCGGCCGAATTCCTGCGCCAGCACGTGCCCGAGGTCAAGTTCGCCACCGCCCACGGCCGCTTGCCGGCGCGCGAGCTGGAGCAGGTCATGACGGCGTTCTACGAGGGCGCCTACGACGTCCTGCTTTGCACCACGATCATCGAGTCGGGGCTCGACATCCCGACGGCGAACACCCTGGTGGTGCACCGCGCCGACATGTTCGGCCTGGCCCAGCTGTACCAGCTGCGCGGCCGCATCGGGCGCTCGAAGCAGCGCGCCTACGCCTACTTCACGCTGCCGCCGCGGCGCCTGCCGACGGCGGGCGCGGAGAAGCGCCTGAAGGTGCTGCAGGCGCTGGACACGCTCGGCGCGGGTTTCTCGGTGGCGAGCCACGACCTTGACATCCGCGGCGCCGGGAACTTGCTGGGCGAGGAGCAGTCGGGCCACATCCGCGAGGTCGGACTCGAGCTCTATCAGCAGATGCTGGAGGAAGCCGTGGCGCAGGCGCGCGGCGGCGCCATCGAGGCCGACGACGAATGGTCGCCGCAGATCAGTGTCGGCACGGCGGTGCTGATCCCCGAGGACTACGTCGCCGACCTCGGCGTGCGCCTGGGCCTCTACCGCCGACTGGCCCGTCTCGTCGACGGGGCCGAGATCGACGCCTTCGCGGCCGAGCTCGTCGATCGCTTCGGGCCGCTGCCGGAGGAGGTCTCGCATCTGCTCGATGTCGTCGCCATCAAGCAGCTTTGCCGCAAGGCCCTGGTCGAGAAGGTCGAGGCCGGGCCGCGCGGCGCAACGATCGCCTTCCGCAGCGACCGCTTTCCCGACCCCTCGGGCCTGGTCGGCTTCATCAACGAGCAGAGCGGCACCGCCAAGCTGCGGCCCGATTACCGCCTGGTCTACATGCGCCGATGGGATACGGCGGAAGCACGCATCAAGGGTGTGCGCGACCTGCTGGGCCGGCTGGCCCGGCTGGCTCAGGCTTCCAGCGCGCCCTCGGCCGCGTGAGGCGGGTTCGCCGCCTGCTGGTCGCGCGTCGCCAGGTCGAAGACTTTGACCAGCGCCGAGGGGTCCTGCGCGCCTGAGACCGCGTATTTGCGGTCGATGATGAAGCAGGGCACGCCGTTCACGCCCATGCGCCGTGCCACAAGCTCTTCCTCGCGCACCCGTTCGCGGTCGACACCGTCGGCCAGCAGTCGTTGGATCTCGTCGCCGTCCATGCCGCAGACCGCGGCGACCTGCGCCAGCACCTTGCGGTCGCCGATATCGACGCCCTCCAGGAAGTAGCGGCGGAACAGCGTCTCCACCACTTGCTCCTGCACCCCGGCGCGCGCGGCCCAGAGTATGAGCCGGTGCGAGTCGAAGGTGTTTGGCTGCGAGCGAATGGCGTCGAAGTTGAAGTCGATGCGTTCTTCCCGGCCGGCGGCCTCGACGCGGCTGTAAATCTGCAGCGCCCGCTCGCGCCCGCCGAACTTCAGCGCCAGGTAACGCTTGCGCTCCAGGCCGCCGGCTGCCAGCTCAGGGTTGAGCTGGAACGGCCGCCAGCCGATCTGGTACCCGTAGTCGGGCCGCTGACGCATGGCGCTCTCCAGGCGCCGCTTGCCGATGAAGCACCAGGGGCAGACGGTGTCGGAGATGATGTCGATCGAAATCATGGCATCGAGCATACTGTGACGCGGCGAGGGCGTTAAGTGGCAATGGGCTTAAGCCGGGGCCGCGAAGCGTTGGCGCATGCAGTAGCGAGAGGAGGAGCGGGTGGTCGACAGCGGACATAATCTGCAGGGGCGGGTGGCCCTGGTCACCGGCGCCTCCAGCGGCCTTGGCGAACACATGGCGATGACGCTGGCCCGTGCCGGCGCGCACGTCGCCATCGCCGCACGCCGTGGCGACCGCCTGACGGCGCTTGCCGACCGCATCGAGGCTTTCGACGGCCGCGCCCTGCCGATCACCATGGACGTCACCAAGGTCGGCGAGGTGGAGGCCGCGGTCGCGACCGCGGAAACCGAGCTCGGCGGCGTCGACATCCTGCTCAACAACGCCGGCCTGGCGGTGCAGAAATACGCCCAGGACTGCACCGAGGCCGACTACGATTTGGTGATGGACACCAATCTCAAGGGTGCCTGGCTGACCGCGCAGGCTGTCGGCCGGCACATGATCCGGCACGGCCGCGGCGGCAAAATCATCAACCTCGCCTCGCTGGTGGCGCTGAAGCCGTTAAGCCAGCTCGCGCTCTACGGCATCTCGAAGGCGGCGGTCGCGCAGATGACCCGTTGCCTGGCGCTGGAATGGCTGCGCTACAAGATCCAGGTCAACGCCATCTGTCCCGGCTACATCGAGACCGAGATGAACCGCGAGCACTGGCAGAGCGAGGGCGGCCAGGCGCTGATCCGGCGCATGCCGGCGCGCCATCTGCTGCCAATCGAGGCGCTGGACGGCATCGTCCTGCTCTTGGCCTCGGCCGCTTCGGACGGCATCACCGGGGCGGTGATCCCGGTCGACGAGGCGCAGGCGCTGATGTAGCGCGCAGGACGAAGCGCCGGCCCTGTGGGGCCGGCGCGTCCGACGCTCAATGACGGGAGGCGTTGCGGCTCAGGCCGCGACCTTGTGCGGAATGAACGGCTGGCGCGGTTCGGTCGCGAAGTCGCGGATCGACAGCGCCTTGTGCTGGGCACAGTAAGAACTCTCAGGCGTGCGCCTCTTGCCGCAATACTGATGCGTCGGTCGGGAGTCATGCGGCCACATCGGCCACAGACAGCCCCGAATGGGACGGCTGTCTTCCATCGGTCTCATCTCTCGTATGCGCTGGTTGCGGGCGTTATATGGTGCAGTGCAGCATGTAATCAAGAAAAAAAACGTTATTGCATCTTGAGGATACACGAAAACTCCCTGCGCCGCGACGAAAAGTCGCAGCATTTCCTCCGTTTCCAATGGCAGATGCGGTCTGGCCGCCGCCGGCTCAGGCCGCGATCGGGAAGTCGACGACGCACTGGCCGGTGCCGGAGGCGCCGAAATAGTCGCCGACGACTTCGCCGCGGCCGCGGTAGCCGTCCCAGCCGAGCACGCCGAACAGCATGGCGGTATCGATCATCTGGCATTCGCCGTGGCAGCGCGCCGCGTACTCAGGCAGCATGCTCAGGAACTCTTCGATCCGCCCGGTCTGCCACAGGTCCAGCACGCGCAGGTCGACCTGCCGGTTGAACTCGGTGTTGACCGTGTGCAGGCCCTCGGCGGATTGCGCATTGGGCCAGAACTGGTGGCTCAGCGAGCCCGAGGCCAGCACCGCCGCCCGGCGGCCGCCGCCGGCGACGGCCTCGGCGATGGCCTGGCCCATGCGCCGGCCCTCGTCGATGCTGGCGAACTGGTTGGCGGCGATCGGCAGGACGCGGCGCTCGGCCGGCTGGTTCATCAGGTGCATCGGCAGCAGGGTGCCGTATTCGCAGCCGAGGCTCGCGTTGTCGTGGGCCTCGGCGCGGAAGCCGGCGCCGCGCACGGCCGCAACGATGGCACGGGCGAGCTCGGGATCGCCGTCGTAGGCGTATTCGAGGTCGCTCAGCATGTGCGGCATCTCGCCGCTGGTGAAGACGCCTTCGTGGCGGGCCCTGGCGTTTGCGTGGAAGCCCTGGTTGACGATCCAGTGGGTATCGAAAACGATGAAGCTCTCGGCGCCGCGCTCGCGCGCGCGCCGGCCGATCTCCTTCAGGCCCTGGATCGCCGCGGCGCGGATGCCGCGGTACTTCGCCATCGTCAGGTCCATCCAGATCGACGGCACGTGCGTGATCTTGGCGGCGAGGACGACCTCTCCCATGCCCGTTGCCTCCCCAGCGGCGGCCCAGCGATCGGTCGATTCTATACCGCCGGGCGCGGTTTCGGGAACGCGGCCGCGCGGCGATCGACGTTCAGAGGCCGTCGACCAGGATCAGCTCGGTCTCCGCACCGGCCTTGCGCGCCTCGAGCCAGGGCCGGTACTCGGCCGAGCCGTAGAAGGCGCCGGCCGCCTCCTTGGAGGGAAACTCGATGACCACGACCACCGTCGGCGGCTCGCCATGCTTCTCGACCACGTCGAACTCGGTGCTTTCCACCAAGTACCGGCCGCCGTGCGCCTCGACCAGCGCCTGCACCTTCGGGATGTACTCGTCGACCCAGGACGGATCCTTGATGACGACGCGACCAATCACGTAGACGGACATCTCCCAGCCCCCATTTCCACCAATATTTCCAGCCGATCGCCGACCCTAACACAGGCCGGCGGGGAGGGGGGCTACCAATTGAGCAACTAATGCTATCTTCCCGAGACGGGGCAACGACTGCACTCAAATGTCAGGAACGGATGCTGTAAAGGCCTTCATCGCGCGCTGGCAGGGCCAGGAAGGCGGCCAGGAACGGGCGAACTATGCCATGTTCCTGACAGAACTATGCGACGTGCTCGGTCTCTCGCATCCCGACCCGGCCAACGCTTCGACCGAGAGCAACGACTATGTCTTCGAGCGGGTCGTCAAAGAGACAGCCCGCGACGGCTCGGTCTCGTCCAGGCGCATCGACCTCTATCGCAAGGGATCGTTCGTTCTTGAGGCCAAGCAGAGCCGCTGGAAGGGCGGAGCGAAGGAGGTCGCCGGACAGCAGAATTTGTTCGGCGACGGCGACTCGGACGACAATGGCCGCGGGCGGCGCGGTGCCGAACGGGCGTGGGATGTGCTGATGCTGAACGCCCGCCGTCAGGCGGAGGACTACGTGCGCCTGCTCCCCTCAGGGCACGAACCGCCACCCTTCGTCCTGGTCTGTGACGTCGGCCACTGCCTGGAGGTCTACGCCAACTTCCGGCGCGACGGTAAAGCCTATGATCAGTTCCCCGACCGCCGCGGCTTCCGCGTCTACCTGGAGGACCTGCGGCAGCCGGCGGTGCGCGACCGGCTGGTCGCGATCTGGCAAGACCCGATGTCGCTCGACCCGGCGCGGCATTCGGCGCGGGTAACCCGTGATATCGCCGCGCGCCTAGCGGCCGTCTCCAAGGCGTTGGAACAGGCGAAGTATAGGCCCGACGAAGTAGCCATGTTTCTCATGCGGCTGCTGTTCACGATGTTTGCTGAGGATGTGGAGCTGTTGCCGAAAGCGTCCTTCACGAAGTTGCTGGCCGACTGTGAGAGCAAGCCATCGATCTTCCCCGGTATGTTGGAAGACCTGTGGCGGACGATGAACGAAGGCGGCTTTACCGCGACGATCCGCGCGCAGGTGCCGCGTTTCAACGGCGAGTTCTTCCGCGCGCACAAGGCGCTGCCGCTCGGCCGCGAGGAGATCGGCGAATTGCGCCGCGCCGCCGAGCACGACTGGCGCGACGTGGAGCCGGCGATCTTCGGCGCGCTGTTGGAGCAGGCGCTCGACCCGCGGGAGCGCCGCCGCCTCGGGGCGCATTACACGCCACGCGCCTATGTCGAGCGGCTCGTGGTCGCCACCGTGATCGATCCGCTGCGCGAGGAGTGGGACAGAACGCTGTCGACCGCCGAGCGGCAAAAGGCCGACGGCCGCGCCAAGGACGCCGTCCGCACGATCGCCCGCTTCCACGGCCGGCTGTGCGCGACGCGCATCCTCGATCCGGCCTGTGGCACCGGCAACTTCCTTTACGTCTCGCTGGAGCTGATGAAGCGGCTGGAAGGGGAAGTGCTGGAGGCGCTGGTCGACCTCGGCGGCCAGGAGGCCTTCGGCAGCCTGGAGCGCCACTCGGTCGATCCGCACACGTTCCTTGGCCTGGAGGTCAACCCGCGCGCGGCGGCGATCGCCGAACTGGTGCTGTGGATCGGCTATCTGCAATGGCACTTCCGCACGCGCGGCGGGAAGCCGGCGGAGCCGATCCTGCGCGCCTTCCGCAACATCGAGGTCAAGGACGCGGTGCTGACCTGGGACGGCTATCCGCTGCCGCGGGTCGAGGACGGCAAGGAGCTCTATCCCGGGCCGCGCCGGCCGGAATGGCCGGAGGCGGAATACGTCGTCGGCAACCCGCCGTTCATCGGCGGCAAGGACCTGCGCTCGCGCCTCGGCGACGCCTATGCCGAGGCCTTGTGGGCCGCGCACCCGCAGATGAACGAAAGCGCCGACTTCGTCATGTACTGGTGGGACCGCGCCGCCGACCTGCTGACCCGCGACGGGACCAAGCTGCGGCGCTTCGGCCTGGTGACGACCAATTCGATCACGCAAGTGTTCCAGCGCCGGGTGACGGAACGCCACCTGAAGGCGAAGAAGCCGGTCTCGATCGCCATGGCGATTCCCGATCACCCCTGGACCAAGGCGACCCGCGACGCGGCGGCGGTGCGCATCGCCATGACGGTGGTCGAGCCGGGCGGCCGTGAAGGCCGGCGCAGGGTGATTACGGCCGAGCACGCGCTCGATACCGACGCGCCGGTCATCGCCTTCGCCGACGAGTTCGGGCGCATCAACGCCGACCTCAGCGTCGGCGTCGATCTCACCACGACCGCTCCGCTGCTGGCCAACGAGGGCATCTGCTCGCCGGGCGTCAAGCTGCACGGCTCGGGCTTCATCATCACGCCGGCCGAGGCCGCGCATCTCGGGCTCGGCCGGCGGCCCGGCCTGGACAAGCACATTCGGCACTACCGCAACGGCCGCGACCTCACCGCTCGCCCGCGCGGCGTCATGGTCATCGACCTATTCGGCCTGGAAGCGGATGAAGTGCGGACCAAGTATCCGGAGGTTTATCAGCATCTACTGAATTCCGTGAAACCTGAGCGCGAGCGGAACAACCGCGCCAGTTATCGAGACAACTGGTGGATCTTTGGGGAACCGCGGCGGGAGTTGCGGCCGGCATTAGCCAAGCTGCGGCGCTACATCGTCACGGTCGAGACGATGCGGCAGCGCAGCTTTCTATTCCTCGAAACAACTATTTTGGCCGACAACAAGCTTGTTTGTTTCGCTCTGGACGACGCCTGGTTCCTCGGCGTGTTGAGCAGCAGTTATCACGTCCGTTGGGCAATACAGTCGGGTGGCTGGTTGGGTGCGGGCAACGATCCGGTCTATGTGAAGTCTCGGTGCTTCGACCCGTTTCCGTTTCCCGATGGGACGGACCAGCAGAAGGCGGCGATCCGTGCCGCTGGCGAAGAGCTGGACGCGCACCGGAAGAACGTGCTGGCCGAGCATCCGCACCTGACCTTGACAGGGCTCTACAACGTGCTGGAGCGGTTGCGTGGCGGCGCGAAGCCGGACGAGCTCGACAAGAAGCAGCGGCGCATCTTCGACGACGGGCTGGTGCTGATCCTGAAGGAGCTGCACGAGCGTCTGGATGCCGCCGTCGCCGCGGCCTACGGCTGGCCCGCGGACCTGCCCGCGGGAGAGGCGCTGGCAAACCTCGTGGCCCTCAACAAGGAAAGGGCGGCGGACGAGCGTCGTGGCATCGTCCGCTGGTTGAGGCCCGACTACCAGATCCCGCGCTTCGGTACGCCGCGCGACAAGGCCCGGCAGATCGAGGCCGAGCTGGTCGGCGGCGGCGCCAAGGCCGCGACCGGAAAGAAGGTCTTCCCGGCCGCCGAGATCGAACAGACCGCCGCCGTCATGGCCGTGCTGCTGGCGGCCGCCGAACCGCTCGACGCGGACGCCATCGCCGCTTCATTCCGCCGCGGCCGGCGCAATGCCGGGAAGGTGCGCGAGGTGCTGTCCGCGCTGACCCGCATGGGCATCGCCTCCTCGCCCGACGGCGGCCGCACCTTCACCGCGCGCCGCGCCGCCTGAGGCGCGCTGGGCCGTCGCCAAGCTTTGTCGGCCTATCGCTTGTCGGGACGCAGCAAGGCGTTGACTTCGCCGAGGTCGAGGGCGTCCGGATCGAGCTCCCCGCCCAGCCACTCGCGCATCTCGGCGTGCTCGGGATGCGTCGGATCGGCCAAGGCTTGAAGCAGCTCCATGTATCCCCACGGCCCGCCACAGTCCTCCGGCGGCCCGTTCCGCCGGCCGGCCAGGCAGCGCGGATACGCAACACCCGGCTCCGGCTCCAAGGTCTTCTCGACGACGATCGAATGCTCCCAACCGTCGCCGAAGTCGTACGCGTAGACGAACGACTTAGTCGTGGCCGCGATGTCGCCGAGCCGCATTCGGCGCTCGTCCTGTAGGGGCGGCCAGTCCACTTCATCGGGATCGGGCACGCCGTAATAAGCGCCGCCGATGACGAACTGGTGCAGATGCGTATCGGTCCATCCGAAGGCGATCTGCAGCACGTCGTGCAGCTCCGCCAGACTGGCGCCCCCCGACACCTGCAATCGCCGCCATATCGGTGGCCGCACGTGCTTGATCGTCACCTTCAGCTGATACACCGGTCTTGCGGCTGCCGTGGACATTCCGAATTCCTACCTCCTCGTCTCGTCTCGCACCCGATACCGGATGGCCGGGCGAGTGTGCCGTCGCCGCCTACGCCGCGTGCTCGAGGATCATGTGCGCCGCCTTCTCGCCGCTCATCCGGCCGCTCTCCCTCCAATGCGCGCGGCGGAGTGTGCCCCGGCGTCAACGGGGCGGCAAGGGCGGGGGCGGGGACCGACCCGGCCGGTGTGCTCATCGCGGAAGATCAGGCCCGCTGCGGAACGCAAAGCGGGATGGCGGAGGGGGAGGGATTCGAACCCCCGGGCCCGTCGCCGGGCCAACGGTTTTCAAGACCGCCGCATTCGACCGCTCTGCCACCCCTCCGCGGAGCGCCGGCAGAGGCGGCCCGGCCGGCGCCGCATCTTCCTAGCCCGCGTCTCCGCTCGCTGTCCACAGCGGACGTCGCTGTCGCCGCCGCCGGGGCTATGCTAGGAAGCCGGACCATGACACCGGCATGGCACTGCCAGATCTGCGGCGCGGGCGAGCCGCGTCACCTGGTGACGCAGCGCGATTTTGTTTGGGTCGAGTGTCCCGGCTGTGGCTTCATCTGCCTGGAGCCGATGCCGTCATTCGAGGCCGCCCGCGCGATCCAGGACGCGGCCAGCGGCGAGGCCTTCATCCGCGACTACACGGTTAAGCGGCGCAGCAAGATGCGCCGCTCGATGGGCCGGGTGCGCCGCCTGAAGCGGCGGATGCGCGGGCGGCGCCTGCTCGATGTCGGCGCCAACGTCGGCTTCCTGGTCGAAGCGGCACGGCGGCAGGGCCTCGAGGCCGTCGGCCTCGAGATCAACCCGGTGCTGGTCGATCATGCGAGCGCCACCCTGCCGGGCAACCGTTTCATCTGCGGTACCATGGAGGAGGCCGGCCTCGCGGCCGAATCGTTCGATTGCGTCTATACCTCCGAGGTCATCGAGCATCTGGTCGACGTCAACAGCTTCATCGCCGAGATCGCGCGGGTGAGCCGGCCCGGTGGCCTGCTGTACCTGACCACGCCCGAGATCGAGCACTACAAGACCGGCCCTGATCCGTTGACCTGGCGTTGGCTGAATGCGCCCAACCACAAGCTCTACTTCAACCGGGACAATATCCGGGCCTTGCTCGACCGGCACGGCTTCGGCATCGAGCGCTTCTTCAACAACCGGTGGGGCAAGCCGGGGATCAAGCTCTTGGCGCGACGGGCCTGAGGTGGCCGGCAGACGGGGCTTGCCCGCGGCGGCGCACTCCTGTAGCTCGATGGCACGTGGACCCAGGGTAAGGAGCCGGGGCGTGATGAGACGGCGGGCGTGTCTCGCGATCGTCGTGGCGGCGCTGCTTGGCGGCTGTGCCGGCGAGGCGCCGGCGCTCGAAGGCACGCCGGAAATCGCCAAGGCCTGCACGGTGCGGCCCTGCCGGTGCTTGAGCGAGAACGTGCCCTTCTTCTTCATCCGCGAGAGCGCGCCGGTGCAGTGGCGCGAGGATGGCGATGCCTATTGTCCAACCGGATTTGTCCTGGTGCTGCGCGATGAGAAGTAAGGCGCGGTGAGCGGTAGGTCCGGAGCGGCATCGACCGCGACGGCAAGCGACGAGCAAGGAGTGGTGGCCGATGCGTACCGGTATTCTGATTAATATGCTGGCGGCCCTGGCGCTGCTGTCCAGCGCCGCGTGGGCGGCCGACGATGCCCTGATGCGCCAGCTGAAGAGGGAACGGGCATGCCCGGCCTGCGACCTGGCGGGCGGTGATTTCTACAACGCCTACCTGGAGCGGGCCCAGCTCGAGCGGGCCAACCTCGCCGGCGCCGTGCTGCGCCGCGCCTTTCTCAAGCGGGCGGTGCTGCGCGGCGCCGACCTGACCAGCGCGGACCTGCGCAAGGCCAGCCTCGCGGGGGCCGATCTGAGCGGGGCCACGCTGCGCCAGTCGGATCTCTCCAAGGCCAACCTGCGCGAAGCCGTACTGGCCGGCGCCGACCTCACCGGGGCCAACCTCGAGAAGGCGTTGCTGCAACAGGCCAATCTGCAGGGGGCGAAACTGCTCGGCGTCAGTCTGGTGCGTGCCAACCTGACGGGAGCAGATCTCAGCGGTGCCGATCTCAGCGATGCGGATTTGAGCGGCGCGGAACTCAACGACGCCAACTTGACCGGTGCCAAGCTGGACGGCGCCAAGCTGGACGGCGCCAAGCTGGACGGCGCCAAGCTGGACGGCGTCAAGGGCTACAAGCCATGAGAGCAGGCCGCCAGGTGCGGGCGAGGGGGCTGGCCGCGGCTGTGCTGCTCGCGCTGCTGACCGGCTTTGGCGCGGCCGAGGCGGCCGAGCCGTTCGCGCAATGGCTCGACGCTTTCAAGACCGAGGCCCGGCAGGCCGGGATCAGCGAGACCACGCTGGATCGGGCCTTCGCCGACGTCGCGCCGCTGCCGCGCGTGATCGAGCTTGACCGTCGCCAGCCGGAGACGCGCCTGACCTTCGAGGAGTACCTCGAGCGCGTGGTCCCGCCCTCGCGCATCGCCGAGGGGCGCAAGCGCTATCTCGAGCACCAGGACTTGCTGCAGGCGGTGAGCCGGAAATTCGGCGTGCAGGCGCGCTTCATCGTCGCCCTCTGGGGTATCGAGAGCGACTTCGGACGCAATACCGGCGGCTACTCCGTGGTCGCCGCCCTGGCGACCCTGGCCTATGAGGGGCGGCGCGGCGAATTCTTTCGCGGCGAGCTCATCAATGCCTTGAAGATCCTCGACGAGGGCCATGTGACGCCGTCGGACATGATCGGTTCCTGGGCCGGGGCGATGGGACAGAGCCAGTTCATGCCGTCGAGCTTCCGCGCCTATGCCCAGGACTTCGACGGCGACGGCCGCCGCGACATCTGGACCACCGCGGCCGACGTCTTCGCCTCGGCTGCCAACTATCTCGCCCGCGCCGGCTGGCGGAACGACCAGACCTGGGGCCGTGAGGTGAAACTGCCGGGCACGTTTGATTCGGCCCTGGCCAGCTTGGACGTGGCCAAGCCGCTGGAACAGTGGCAAGCGCTTGGGCTCCGGCGTCCCGATGGCAGCGATCTGCCGGGGCATTCGCTCAGGGCCTCGGTGGTGATTCCGCCGAAGAGCGGTCCCGGGACCGCCTTTATCGTGTACGACAATTACCGCACCATTCTGAGGTGGAATCGCTCGACCTATTTCGCCATCGCCGTCGGTCGGCTGGCCGACGAGATCGCCTCGGATTGAAGTTTGGCCGAAGCGACCGGGAAACTTGCCCTGTGGAAGATGCCCGTCTAAGTTACTAGATGCGGTTATCGCACAGACGTTGGACACGAGATAATGGGGGTGTCCGGGGGTTGTTTCGCTGGGTTCTCTGCATTTTCCTGATACAGCTGTTGGCGGCCTGCGCGGAGGGGCGGTTGGCTTTGCACGTCGCCAAGCGCATGGTCGAGGGCGAGGAGCCATCAGCCCCGGGGACCAGCCCGGAAAACATCAAGATCGGACGGCCATATCAGGTGAACGGCGTCTGGTACTACCCGAAGGCGCAGCCGGGTTATGACGAGACCGGCATTGCTTCCTGGTACGGCCATCCGTTCCACGGCCGCAGCACCGCTAATGGCGAGCGCTATGACATGAATGCATTGACGGCGGCGCACAAGACCCTGCCGCTGCCCTCGCGCGTCCGTGTCACCAATTTGGAAAACGGCCGCGCCATTGTCCTGCGCGTCAATGACCGCGGCCCGTTCGTCAACGGACGCATCATCGACGTCTCGCGCCGCGGCGCACAGTTGCTGGGCTTCGAGACCGCCGGCACGGCCCGGGTCCGGGTGTCACTGGTTGGGGATGATGCCGGCCCCGGCACGACGATGGTGGCGCGGCGCGAGGAGATGCCGGCATTGCCGCAGGGCGAAGTTGTCGCCGCGACGCTGCCACCGCCGAAGGGCATCAGAGAGGCGAAGTCGCCACCACCGGCCGAGGCGAAGGCGACCCCCGTCGCGCGGGCCTCGGCGCCGCCGCGCCCGGCGCCGGCGCAGGCGGAGGCGTCCGAGCCTCTGGTGCAGATCGTTCCGGTCAAGCCGACGCAGATCTTCATCCAGGCCGGGGCCTTTCTGCGTTACGACAATGCCATGCGGCTGAGGGCGCAGCTGGCCAGCTTCGGTCCGGCCAAAATCACCACGGCTACGATCGACACCCAGGAATTCTTCCGTGTCCGCCTGGGCCCGTTGCTCGACGTCACGTCGGCCGACCAGATGCTGGCCAAGGTGATCGGTGGCGGCTTCATGGATGCGCAGATCGTCGTCGATTAGGTGGCCGTGATTCTGCCATGCTTCGGCCATGTGCAGGGTTGACGCTCGCGGTTCAATTGGAAAACAGTGAGGGCCATGATCTCGCATCGCTACGAACGGTTTCGACACGCTGCCCGCCGATGGCTGCGGCGGCTGGTGAATTTTGCCCTGATCCCGCTTTGCGTCGCGCCGATCGCGGCCGTGGCGCAGGATCTTGAGACCCCGGCGCGCCACGCCCTGCTGCTCGACGTCACCAGCGGCGCCGTGCTTATGGAGAAGGAGGCGGACGTGCCGATGCCGCCGGCTTCGATGTCGAAGCTGATGACCTCCTACATGGTCTTTCGTGCGCTCCACAATGGCCGCCTGAAGATGGATGACGTCCTGCCGGTCAGTGAGAAGGCCTGGAAAATGGCCGGCTCGAAGATGTTCGTCGAAGTAGGCAAGGAAGTCCGGGTCGAGGACCTGCTGCTCGGCGTTATCGTGCAGTCCGGCAACGACGCCTGCGTCGTGCTTGCCGAGGGCCTGGCCGGCAGCGAGGAGGCCTTTGCCGAGCGGATGAACGAAGTCGGCAAGGAGATCGGCCTCACCGACAGCCACTTCACCAACGCCAGCGGCTGGCCGGAGCCCGAGCACGTGATGAGCGCCCGCGATCTCGGCCGTCTCGCCGAGCGCATGATCGCCGAGTTCCCCGAGTACTACGAGCTCTTCAAGATCAAGGAATTCACCTACAACAACATCCGCCAGGGCAACCGAAATCCGCTGCTGTACAAGGATGTCGGCGCCGACGGCCTGAAGACGGGCCATACCGAGGCCTCCGGTTACGGCCTGGTCGCCTCCGCGGTGCGCGGCGAGCGGCGCCTGATTCTGGTGTTAAACGGCATGGAGAGCGTCAATCAGCGCTCGCAGGAGAGCACCCGGCTGTTGAACTGGGGTTTCCGCAACTTCGACAACTACAAGCTGTTCGAGGCCGGCGCCGCGGTCGCCGACGGTATCACCTGGCTCGGCGACGAGGAGACGGTGCCGCTGGTGCTGGAAAAGGCGTTGACCGTCACTCTGGCCCGTAAGGCCCGCAAGGAGATGAAGGTTTCGGTGGTCTACGACGGGCCGATCCCGACGCCTATCGCCAAGGGCGACCGGGTGGCCACCTTGCGGATCCAGGCGCCGGAAAGCATCACGATCGAGCGCCCGCTGCTCGCCGGCGCCGATGTCGGGCGCCTTGGCGTCGTCGGTCGCCTTTGGGCCGCCTTGCGCCACCTTCTGCTCGGCCCCTCGGCGCTGGCGCTGCCCGCGTCCGCGTCCTGAGGCATGGACCAGGACGGCAGTTCAAGCCTCGCGCCGCGCGCCGCCGCGGAGCTGATCGGACACGAACGGGCGGAGGCGGAGCTCGGAGCCTGTCTTGCCAGCGGACGCCTGCCGCACGGCTGGCTGATTGGCGGCCCCAGCGGCATCGGCAAGGCGACCCTGGCCTACCGCTTCGCGCGTTATCTTCTGTCCCGGAGGGCGGGCGAGGGGGCGGCTGGCGACCTTTTGGCCGGCGAAGCGAGCGGTCTGCAAGTGTCGCCGTCCGATCCGGTGTTTCGCCAGGTCGCCGCCGGCGCGCATCCGGACCTGATCACTATCGAGCGGGCGGTCAGCGAGCGCACACAGGCGCTGAGCGCGGTGATCCGCGTCGAGCAGATCCGCAAGCTGATACACTTCTTCACCCTGACCGCCGGCCGTGATGGCTGGCGCATCGCCATTATCGACGGCGCCGACGAGATGAATCCGAACGCGGCCAACGCCTTGCTGAAGGTGCTGGAGGAGCCGCCGGAGCGGGCGCTGCTGCTGCTGGTTGCGCACGCGCCGAACCGGGTCATCGCCACTATCCGCTCGCGCTGTCGGAAGTTGCAGCTGCGTCCGCTGGCCGACGAACAGGTGGCCGAGTGCCTGGCGGCGCAATTGCCCGACATGGCGGCGGCCGACCGGGTCGCCCTGGCGCGACTCGCCGAGGGCCGACCGGGCCGCGCCCTGGCGCTGGCCGGGCAAGGGGGCCTTGATGCCTATCGCGAACTGATCGAACTGTTCGCTGACCTGCCCCGGCTCGACTACGATCGGCTGCACGCTCTCGGCGACCGCCTGGGCCGGCGCGAGCAGGCCGGCGCCTTCGCCATCTGGATGGATCTGCTGGCGCTGTGGCTCAACCGCCTGGTCCTGGCCGGGGCCGGCCGCCGCCCACAGGAAGCGGTGCCGGGCGAGCGTCAACTCGGGCATCGCCTGCTGGCGGCGCGCGGCCTTGATCAGTGGCTCGGCCTGTGGGAAAAGGTCTGCCGCCTCGCGACGCGGGCCGAAAGCGCCCATCTCGATCGTAAGCATGTCGTCCTCAATGCCGTCCTGGCCGTCGAGGCGACGGCGCGCGGTTGAGGCTGGTTCGCGGGACTTCGACAGCCAACGCAGAGGATCGGATGCATGGCCGGGCGGCCTTTCTACATCACCACGGCGATCAGCTATCCGAACGGGCCGCCGCACATCGGCCATGCCTACGAGTTGATCGCCACCGACGTGATCGCCCGCTTCTGGCGGCTTGATGGCCGCGACGTTTTCTTTCTGACCGGCACCGACGAGCACGGCATCAAGATGGAGCAGACGGCGCGGCGCGAGGGCATCGAGCCGCGCGAGCTGGCCGACCGGATGACGCCGCTGTTCCAGAAGATGGCGGCGCGGCTGAACGCCTCGAACGACGATTTCATCCGCACCACCGAGCCGCGCCACCATGCCTCGGTGCAGGAGCTGTGGCGGCGCATGGCCGCCAACGGCGACATCTACCTGGACAAGTACGCCGGCTGGTACTCGGTTCGCGACGAGGCCTACTACGGCGAAGACGAGCTTGTCGGAGGGGCCGGCGGCGAGAAGCTGTCGCCGCAAGGCACGCCGGTCGAATGGGTCGAAGAGCCGAGCTACTTCTTCCGGCTCTCCGCTTATCAGGACCGACTGCTTCGCCTCTACGACGAGAACCCGGGCTTCGTGCAGCCGGAGGGCCGGCGCAACGAGGTCGTGAGTTTCGTGCGCTCCGGGCTCCGCGATCTCTCGGTTTCGCGCACCACTTTCAGCTGGGGCGTGCCGGTGCCGGACGATCCGGCGCACGTCATGTACGTCTGGGTCGACGCGCTGACCAACTACATCACCGCCGCCGGCTATCCGGACACCGACGGCGCGACCTACACCCGCTATTGGCCGTGCGATCTGCATGTCATCGGCAAGGACATCGTGCGCTTCCATGCCGTCTACTGGCCTTCCTTCCTGCTCTCGGCCGGCGTGCCGGTGCCCAAGCGCGTGTTCGCGCACGGCTTCCTCAACGTGCGCGGCGAGAAGATGTCCAAGTCCGTCGGTAACGTGGTCGATCCGTTCGATCTCGCCGACAGTTTCGGCGTTGACCAGATCCGCTATTTCTTCATGCGCGAGGTGCCGTTCGGCCAGGACGGCAGCTATTCGCCGGAAGGCATGGTGGCGCGGATCAACAGCGATCTGGCGAACGATTTCGGCAACCTGGCGCAGCGCGTGCTCTCGTTCATCAACCGTCACGCCGGGGCCCAGGTGCCGAACCCGGGCAATTTCGAGGCCGCCGACGAGACACTGTTGGCGCGCGCTGCCGGCGTCGTCGTCGAGATGCGCGCGGCGATCGAGGAGCAGGCGATCCACCGCGCCCTGGAAGCGCTCTGGGGCGTGGTCGGCGAGGCCAACCGCTACGTCGACGCACAGGCGCCCTGGAGCCTGCGGAAGTCGGATCCGGCGCGCATGGCGACAGTGCTTTACGTCGCCGCCGAATGTGTGCGCCGGCTGGCGATCCTGGCCCAGCCGGTGGTGCCGGACGCTGCGGGGCGCCTCCTCGACCAGCTCGCCGCGCCGATGGAGCGGCGCGGCTTCGACGCTCTCGACGAAGCCGCCGCGTTGCCTCCGGGCACGCCCTTGCCGGTACCGGAGGGCGTCTTTCCGCGCCACGTCGAGCCGGCCGCCTGATGCTGGTCGACAGCCACTGCCATCTCGACTTTCCGGGCCTGATCGAGGACCTCGACGGCGTCGTCGCCAGGGCCCGGGCCGCCGGTGTCGGCCGCATGGTGACGATCTGCACCAAGCTCAGCGAATTCGAGCGGGTCCTGGCCGTGGCCGGGCGGTTCGACGACATTACCTGCTCGGTCGGCCTCCATCCGCACGAGGCCGGCAGTGAAGCGGCGGTCGCGCCGGAGAGGCTGGTGCGGCTGGCGCAGCACCCGAAGGTCGTCGGCATCGGCGAGACCGGGCTCGATTTCTACTACGAGCACAGCCCGCGAGAGGCGCAGGCGCGGCAGTTCCGTAGTCACATCGCGGCGGCGCGCCGTAGCGGCCTGCCGTTGATCGTGCACAGCCGCGACGCCGACGCCGAAATGACCGAGATCCTGACCGAGGAGATGGAGAAGGGCGCTTTCGGCGGCGTCATGCATTGTTTCTCCTCGGGTCCCGCGCTGGCCCGGGCCGCGCTCGACCTAGGCCTCTACCTGTCGCTTTCCGGCATTCTGACCTTCAAGAACGCCGATGCGCTGCGCGAGATCGCCCGCGCCGCGCCGCTTGATCGGCTGCTGGTCGAGACCGACGCGCCTTATCTGGCGCCGGCGCCGCTGCGCGGCAAGCAGAACGAGCCGGCCTTCGTCGTTCACACGGCGGCGCGCCTGGCGGCGCTCAAGGGATTGAGCCAGGCCGAGGTTGAGCGCGCCACGACGGCGAACTTCGAGCGCCTGTTCTCGAAGGCCGTGCCGGTCGGCTGATGCGCGTCACCGTGCTCGGCTGTGGCACTTCGGGCGGCGTCCCCCGCGCCGACGGCTACTGGGGCGACTGCGATCCGACGGAGCCCAGAAACAGGCGCCGTCGGGCCTCGATCCTGGTCGAGGCCGGGGGCGCCCGAATTCTCGTCGACACCTCGCCGGACCTGCGGGCGCAGTGTCTCGACCACGACATCCGGCGCATCGACGCCGTCCTCTATACGCACGCGCACGCCGACCACACGCACGGCATCGACGAGCTTCGCGGCTTCGCCCTGAAGACCGGCGAGCGAATTCCGGTTTGGGGCGACCGGGCGACGCTGGCGACGCTGCAGCGGCGCTTCGACTACATCTTCCAGTCCAAGACCGGCTATCCCGCCGTCTGCACCGTGCGCGAGATCAACGGGCCGTTTCAGGCTGCGGGCATCGACGTGCTCGCGTTCCGTCAGGAGCACGGTCCGGTGATGTCACTTGGATTTCGTTTCGGATCAATCGCATATTCTACGGATCTTAACGGATTGGACGAAGTAGCGTTTGCTGCCCTTGCCGGTGTCGACGTCTGGATCGTCGACGCGCTTCGCCTGCAGCCGCATCCAACGCACGCGCATCTGGAGACGACGCTGGCCTGGATCGAGCGGGTCCGGCCGCGCCGCGCCATCCTGACGCACATGGCCTGGGACATGGATTACCGGACGCTCCTCGAAGAATTGCCACCGGGCGTCGAGCCGGCCTATGACGGCCAGGTGGTGGCGAGTGCGGGCTAACGGGGCTTGAGGAAAGGCAGAACCGGGAGGCTGTTAAAGGTATAATTTGTCATAATATATATTATGCGTATCTCCGTGATTGTCCAAATCGCCCGCGCCCGCGCCCTTTCGCCGGCCGGCCCATAGCTAGTTGCCGGAAACAGGTCCGAGCAAGCCGGAGTCACGATCAAGCCGGCGGCGGGCACGGGCGCTGACGAACAGCGCGCGGGCGAAGATCAACAGAGCCTCAATGTCCCCCTCCTATCCCTCTGGACATCCTCGTCTGTTGCGTTGCCGGCGCAGCGCCTTAGACTGCCGGCCCATGTCCACGCCTTCCGATGCCGCGGCGCAGCTCCGCCGCCTGCTGCAGATCATGGCCGAGCTCCGCGATCCCGAGAACGGCTGCCCGTGGGATCTGCAGCAGGATTTCGCGACAATCGCCCCCTACACCATCGAAGAGGCCTACGAGGTCGCCGCGGCGATTGCCGAAGGCGATATGGAGGGCTTGGCGGGCGAGCTCGGCGACCTGTTGTTCCAGGTCGTCTTCCACGCGCAGATGGCGGACGAGGCCGGTCACTTCGACTTCGCCCGGGTCGCCAAGACCATCGCCGACAAGATGGTGGCGCGTCATCCGCATGTCTTCGCCGACGCCTCGATCCGCGATGCCGCGACTCAGACCCGGGTTTGGGAGGCGCACAAGGCGTCCGAGCGCGAACGCGCGGCCCGGGCCGCTGGCCGGCCTGCCAGCGTGCTCGACGGACTGCCGCTTGCCCTCCCTGCCCTGATGCGCGCCCTGAAGCTGCAGAACCGCGCCGCCGGCGTCGGCTTCGACTGGCCGAATCCGGCCCCGGTGCTGGACAAGGTGAGCGAGGAAGTGCGCGAGATGCGCGAGGCCATCAGCGCCGGGGACGGCGCCGCGACCGCGGAGGAGTTCGGCGATCTGCTGTTCGCCCTGGTCAACCTGGCCCGCCACCTAGAGATCGACGCCGAGGAGGTGTTGCGGCGGGCCAACGCCAAGTTCGAACGCCGCTTTCGCCGGGTCGAGGCCCTGGCGGCCGCGGTCGGCCAGGATCTCACCGGAGCCGATCTCGATGCGCTCGATGCGCTTTGGGAGCAGGCCAAGCGCGAGGAAGCGGCGGCCGGCGGCTGAGGCCCCCTGCCCGGCCCCGTACGCCTCATTGCGGGAGACCGAACCGTGTTGCACGAGGTTCATCGGCGCCGGGTGGCCGAGACCGTCGTCGGCAGCCCGCATGGGCAATTCCAGGGCTTCCGTCTCGACCTGCTTGACGAGGATCGCTGCCGGCTGTGCCTGCCCGCGGCGGCGCACCACCTGAACGCCAACGGGCGGCTCAATGGCGGCGCCATCGCGGCACTGATCGACACGGCGGCGACGGCGGCGGCCTGGGCCAGCAACCGGGTCGGGACGGAGAGCCGCGGCACCACCGTCGCCATGTCGATCAACTATCTGGCCCCGGGCCGCGGCGACCTGGTTGCCGTGGCGCAGGTGACGCGGCGCGGCCGCAGCTTGAGCTTCATTGCCGTCGGCGTGCGCGACGGCGATGGGCGCGAGGTCGCCAGCGCCCTCATCACTTACAAGCTCGACCTCGCCCGGGCCTGACCGACGCGCCTTGCGGACGCAAGAAGGGGCCGCCCTGTGGGGCGGCCCCTGCTGGCTGTGGGCGATGGCCGGGGCGGCTTACATCATGCCGCCCATGCCGCCCATGTCGGGCATCGGCGGATGCGCGTGGCCCGACTTGTCCTCCGGCTTCTCCGCCACCATGGCCTCGGTGGTGATCAAGAGCCCGGCCACCGAGGCGGCGTCCTGCAGCGCGGCGCGCACCACCTTGGTCGGGTCGACGATGCCGGCCTTGAACATGTCGGTGTAGTCCTCCTTCTGGGCGTCGAAGCCGCGGGCCTCGTCCTTGCCCTCCAGGAGCTTGCCGGCGACCACGGCGCCGTCGTGGCCGGCGTTCTCGGCGATCTGGCGCACCGGCGCCTCCAGGGCCCGGCGGACGATGTCGATGCCGACCCGCTGCTCGTCGTTCGCCGCGCGCAGCCGCTTCAGGGCCCGGCTGGCGTACAACAGGGCGACGCCGCCGCCGGCGACCACGCCCTCCTCGACCGCCGCCCGGGTCGCGTTCAGGGCGTCGTCGACCCGGTCCTTGCGCTCCTTCACCGCCACCTCGGAGGCGCCGCCGACCTTGATCACGGCGACCCCGCCGGCGAGCTTGGCCAGCCGCTCCTGCAGCTTCTCGCGGTCATAGTCGGAGCTGGTCTCCTCGATCTGCGCGCGGATCTGCCCGCAGCGCCCCTCGACCTCCGCCTTCTTGCCGGCGCCGCCGACGATGGTGGTGTCGTCCTTGGTCATCGAGACCCGCTTCGCCGTGCCCAGCATCTGCGGCCCGACGTTCTCCAGCTTGATGCCGAGGTCCTCCGAGATCACCTGGCCGCCGGTCAGGATGGCGATATCCTCCAGCATCGCCTTGCGCCGGTCGCCGAAGCCCGGCGCCTTCACCGCCGCCACCTTGAGCCCGCCCCTGAGCTTGTTCACCACCAGGGTCGCCAGGGCCTCGCCCTCGACGTCCTCGGCGACGATCAACAAGGGCCGCCCCGACTGCGCCACCTGCTCCAAGACCGGCAGCATCGCCTGCAGGCTCGACAGCTTCTTCTCGTGCAGCAGGATGTACGGGCTCTCCAGCTCGGCCACCATCTTGTCGGCGTTGGTGATGAAGTAGGGCGAGAGGTAGCCGCGGTCGAACTGCATGCCCTCGACCACCTCGAGCTCGGTCTCCAGGCCCTTCGCCTCCTCGACCGTGATCACCCCTTCCTTGCCGACCTTCTGCATCGCCTTGGCGATCATCTCGCCGATCTCAGATTCGCCGTTGGCGGCGATGGTGCCGACCTGGCGCACCTCGGCCTCGGTCGAGATCGTCTTCGAGCGCTTCTTCAAATCCGCGACCACGTACTCCACCGCCACGTCGATGCCGCGCTTCAGATCCATCGGGTTGAGGCCCGCCGCCACCGCCTTCAGGCCCTCGCGCATGATCGCCTGCGCCAAGACCGTCGCCGTCGTCGTGCCGTCGCCGGCGACGTCGTTGGTCTTCGACGCCACCTCGCGCACCATCTGCGCGCCCATGTTCTCGAACTTGTCCTCAAGCTCGATCTCCTTCGCCACCGTGACCCCGTCCTTGGTGATGCGCGGCGCCCCGAAGGACTTGTCCAGCACCACGTTGCGCCCCTTCGGGCCCAACGTCACCTTGACCGCGTCGGCCAGGATGTCGACGCCCCGCGCCATCCGCGAGCGCGCGTC
>Ga0326597_10000201_pt1 | contig 109735 bp, 95 predicted proteins | sample RVTome_12_FD_203789 | JGI IMG/M metagenome (GOLD analysis project Ga0326597, IMG submission 203789) | Soil microbial communities from uranium-contaminated site in the Upper Colorado River Basin, Wyoming, United States - RVT100D185 | ecosystem: Environmental > Terrestrial > Soil > Contaminated...
GGAAGAACGCAATCGTCACCACGGGTTTCGCTGGGTCCGCCTTGCGGCGGACGCGCTCCACCCGTGGCTACAGTCCGCGACCCCTCCGGGGTCCATTGACCAATCGCCGCAAGTGTCACGCACCCATCCCAAACCGATCAGGCCGCCACATCTTGACGACACCCCCCCGCGATTCGAGAATCCTGACTATCGTTCTGCCAGATTCGAGTGAAAGCCCTCAGGAGTTCATCATGGCCCAACATTCATCACGATTTCTTCAGATCGTCAACGACGCCAAGGGCAGGATCAGGGAAGTCAACGCTCACGACGTCAAAGCAAAGCTCGACAACCAGGAGAGGTTCTTCCTGGTGGATGTCCGGGAAGAGAGCGAATACGCCGCAGGCCACCTGCCCAAGGCGATTCACCTGAGCAAAGGCATCCTGGAGCGCGACATCGAAGGCGTCATTCCCGATCTCGGCGCCCAGATCATCCTCTATTGCGGCGGCGGCTTTCGATCAGCCCTGGCTGCGGAAAATCTCCAGAGAATGGGCTACGAAACCGTCTTCTCCATGGATGGGGGGTTTCGCGATTGGCGAGGAGCCGGTTTTCCAATTGCCCGCGACGAATAGCATGGGATGATCCACAAACCGCGCGTTGGATCACTGCGCTCCCCGAAGCGCCTCTCACGTCAGCCCGACCTCACGGATGGGTGAGTCCTGCCCTGCGAAGCAGGGCGGTAAAGCCCTCGGCATCAGCCTCGGAGAACGCGCCGACCGCGTGGCTGTCCGCGTCGAAGACCCCCCAACACCGGCCCGCGCCATCGAACAAAGGGATGACAAGCTCAGACCGATCGCGCGGATCGCAGGCGATATAGTTCTCGCCAAGCTCCGAGACGTCATGCACGAGAACCACGCGGCGGCCGGACAGCGCCCGGCCACAGGCCCCATGCATGCCGATCGGCGAACAAGCAGGCTTGTTGCGGCACGGCCCAAGCACCAACGCATCTGCGGATCCGTGTAGATAGAACCCAAGCCAGGAGATCCCCGTCGCGTGGAGCGCTTCCCAGGTGATATCAACGAATGCTCGCGCTGCCCGGTCTCGATCCGGGTGGACCTCGATTCGACTCATCAGGCCTTCATAGTCCCTGCGCATGGCAACACTATGAACACGGTGTCGTCCGGCGCCAAGCACAGCGCAATTGGCATGATTCAATGGGAGACAGGCGCAATGAATCGGCGCCTCGCGAACACTGTCAAACGGGTTGCACTTCGCAGGTGGCGCCGGCAACGCTGACGCGGTTTCGGCCCGCCTGCTTCGAGGCGTACAGCAGCCCGTCGGCACACTTGAGCACCTCCTCCGGATGGGTCATCGTCGAGGCCGCCGAAGCCACGCCCAGGCTGATGGTGACGCGCATTTCCACGCCCTCATACGCAAAGCTGTGCTGCTCCACCGCAGACCGGAGATGTTCGGCGCAGACCGCGGCCCCATCAACACCCACGTTCGGGCAAAACACGAGGAACTCCTCCCCACCGACCCGACAAACTCTGTCCGTCTTTCGCGTATTCTCTTGGAGCAGTTGGGCCGTATCCCTGAGAACACGGTCGCCCGCACCGTGACCATGAGTGTCATTGAACCGCTTGAAGTGATCGATATCGAGCATGATGCAGGAGAATCCCTGCTGATAACGCTCGTACGCGGCCCACAAATCCTTCAGCAGGCTCATAGCCTCTCGGCGGTTGAGCAGGCCGGTGAGTTCGTCGGTAGTGGCCATCCTCTTCAGTTGTTCGTTGGCCTGATTGAGTTGCTGGTGTGCAAGAGCCATCTCCGCGTTGATGCGGTGCATCTCACGCGTTCGCTTGGCCAGATCGGACTCCACCCGCGCGATGTGATCTCCCGCGCGAAGCCGGGCCAACAGTTCCGCCCGACGGATCGGCTTCAACAGATAGTCATCGGCCCCGGCCTCAAAGGCCTGAGTCACCCGCTCGCCCTCCAAATGCGACGTCACCATGATGACGTACACGAAACGAATGCCTTCATTTTGCCGAAGCTGGCGGCAAAGCTCGATGCCGTCCATCTCAGGCATCGCCCAATCCGTGATGACAATGCGAGGCTCCTGGGTGGCGACGATGCGCATCGCTTCCACGCCGTTGGAGGCCTCGAGGATCTCATGTTCCTCATCGGCAAGCATCCGCGCCATCAGCCGCAACTGAGCAGGATCATCATCAACAATGAGTATTTTCTTGGTTTTTTCGGCCATCCGCACTGATGTCCCCACCTTATCTCGCTCGCGCCTTTCGACAGGCGACGGCAAACCGGCTTACCGGCACATCCGGCGTTTGCTCGCGCTCGTTCATCGGCCGGCACCCCTCCGCGACACCCCGACGGAATCGGTTTCCCCCCATTCATCGTCGCAAATCGGCACTTTGTTGAGTTCTTAGCACTCTGACTGAACTTTATTGTGTCACCGCCGGAACGGTTGTGGAGACACAGGCGGGGAGCCGGTGCCACAGGATTTGACAGTGCGCCCGAGCCGGGCGGGCAGGTCATGCGGTCCTGCGTCCGATAGGGTAACGCCCTGGATCCCGACATGGCAGGACTATGCGCCGGCGGCCCATCGGAGGCAACAACCATCCAAATCGTTACGACACGAAGATGCCGTCATCGCGAAACGAACGTCCCGCTCATATCGTGAACCGCACAGGTTTGATTCAATTGACTTATACGGTCCGCAAATGTACAACGCCGCGCCGTGTCGACATACACGTGGATCATCTTTGCATGCCTGCTCGTCGCCATGGGAGTCATCACGGCCATGGGAATCCGCCGGAGGCGCATTCGGTGTTTCGATCTTGCCATCAGGGCTTTTCAGGATGCACCGGCCGCTGACCGTTCCCAGGCGATGCGCGAACTCATCCAGGCCACGGACTCGAACGGCCCGGCGTGGTATCTGCTGGGATGCAGCCTCTTGCGGAATGATCGAACGGAAGAGGCTGCGCGGGCCTTTGGAATGGCCTATCACCGCGACTGCAACCTTCAAACCGCCGCAATGCTGACCTTCGCCTGTCTCAAGGCCAGGAGCGACTACTCCGCCGACATCATCGACCAGGTCCTCGCTACTTGGGAAGAAATGCACCGGCCGAACATCCAGCGCAAAGTCGAAGATCGGCGCTTACTGGATGGCCTGACGGAGACGACGCGCGAAGCCCCGCGCCTCTCCCCCCTCGGTCGGATGATTTGGCTGGTGACCGGGCCTGCAAGTCAGTCACGAATCGAGGAACTCATAAAGACCGGAGGGCCGCGGTGGTCGGCACTGCGAGAATGAAACACCCCGCCTCGACTCCACCCGCTTGAACAGTTGGACCGGTCAATTCCCCTCGGCGACGGCCATCCCGGCGCTTCGCCACTGCTTGATGCCCCCCTTGTACACCCAGACATTGGTGTGGCCCCACTTGGCGGCCTTTCTGGCGGCCATGTCACTGACCGGGCACATCGGCCCTGCGCAGTAAAAGACCAGCGCTTGAGCCTTGTCGGAGGGAAGCATCTCCGGCGTCATCTTCTCATAGTCGACGTTCACTGCGCCGGGCACATGGCCCTGCGCATAGTTTTCGGCGTTCAGGGCATGAACGACCACAACGTTGCCCTGTTCCATCCTCGCCTTCAGGGATGCCGCATCTCCCACGCGCCGGACCGCGGCGCCATCCTCGTTCACACCGGCATTCTGCTGGCAACCCACCACGAAACCAAAGAGGCAACCAACCGAAACCCACAAGCGACGCTTCATCCGTTCAACCTCCTTTGCCTCTCGGCCTTGGCCTAGACGTCCAATTCCAGCAGCGCCTTAGGCGTTGTGGTCAGGTTGTCGTATCCCGGCTCCGTGACGACGATCATATCCTCGATCCGAACGCCGCCCCAGCCGTCGTAGTACAGGCCGGGCTCAACCGTGAACACCATTCCCGGCTCGATCCTGGTCTCAAACCCCTTCTTGATGCGCGGATCCTCATGGATCGCCAGGCCGACGCCGTGGCCCGTGCCATGAGCGAAGGCCTCGGCGCAGCCGCGCTCGGCAAAGTAGTCCCGGCACAAGGCATCGAGGGCGTGACACGTGGCCCCCGGTTTGATTCCATCCAGGCAGCGCAGTTGCGCCTGCAAGACCAGATCATACACCTCCCGCTGGCGCTCATCCGCCTTGCCCATGCAGATCATCCGCGTCATGTCTCCGCAATAGCCCGCGTGAATCGACCCGAAGTCCAGCAACACCATTTGCCCTTTCTGCAACTTGCGCTGCGGAGAGGGAAGATAATGCGGATTGCAGCCGGTTTCTCCGAAGGCCACGATAGGACTGAAAGAGTTTCCCTCGCTGTTCCGCCGGAGATAATTATCGATTTCCAAGGCAACGTCGCGCTCCGAGAGCCCGACGCGAACAAACCCGACCACGTGAGCAAAACACTCACCCGTGATCGCCTGAGCGCGACGAATGAGTTCGACCTCTTCGGGCGTCTTGATCACCCGCAGCCCTGCAAGAATCTCTTCAGCCGGCGCCCAGGACACATTGGACATGCCGTCCATGAGAGCGACGGCATCACCGTAGAGCAGCGCGTCGCGCTCATAGCCGATGGTCTGACTCCCCGTGCCGATGATCCGTCCGATGGCGTCGGCGAACACTCTGGCCGACGATGGAGACGCGATCTCGTGAGCCGTCGCGCCGGACAGTCTCCGAGCGCCTGCGATATATCGGCCGTCACAAAGCAGATGGCACTGACCGCCGTGAACCAGCACCATGCCCTCCGGGTCGCCAAACGGCTGAACTTCTCCCGGCATCATGGAGACGAACCCGGTAAGGTATTGGACGTTCTTCGGGTTGCTCACGAAAACCGCGTCCAGGCCGTGATCCTGCATCCGTTGCTGCAAGCGTTTGAGTCGATCTGAGTGCATGGATTGGAAACTCCCGTTAGTGGACCACATCGTGTGAGATGTCTTTGTAACGGCGCAAGGGCCGGAACGCAACCCACCGCGTTCACTGGACGCGGCTCGTTTTCAACACCGACAAACTCGGGCTAAGGCCCCCGGGTGCGGGCTTGTTGCAAGATCAGCGTTTCGAGGCGGCTCTTGGCATCGGCGTGTGCCGGCTCGATCTGCAAGGTAGATTCAAATTCCTCAATCGCCTTCGCAAACTGCCCGGACTGCTGCAGCGCGACACCGAGACAGTAGTGCGGCTCCGCCGACGTGGGATCGAGGCGGATGGCTTCAGAGAACTCTGCCATCGCGTCTGAACGCCTGGCCTGCATCGCCAGGATGACGCCGAGTCGAGTATGTCCCAGGCTCCATGTTGGATCAATCTGTAGAGCCTGTCGATAGAGCCGGACAGCGCGGTCCAGTTGACCCTGCTTGACGAAAATCCCGGCGAGGATTCGATACGCCTTCATCAAGGTCGGTTTGATTTCAATCGCCGTCCGCAATTGTGCAATCGCCTCGGTTGGGTGGCCCAGCTCTCCAAGCACCAGCCCCAGATTCGTTCGGGCCTGCGCATAACGCGGTTTGAGTTGAACGGCCTGCCGATAGTGCTCCAAAGCGCCCAGAGTGTTGCCATCCTCGTATATGACCAACCCCAGGCCGAGGTGTGCCCGAGCATTGTGCCCAGCGCCGTCGAGCACGTCGCGCCACATGGCTTCGCGTGAATGGTAAAGAGAATTGCGACGCGCCGTGGCGAAGCCGAGTACCGAAACCAGCACAACGACTACCACAAACGAAACCCACGGTTTCATTCGGGCGAGGATCGGGCGAGCCTTGCACAGCCGCGCAATCGCCGCGTGTCCGCAGACCACACCCAGCAGAACGACCGCCGCCAGAGGCAGGTACATCCGATGCTCGAATGCCAAATCACGAATGGGAATAAAGCTCGAGGTCGGCAGCAGAATCAGAAAAAACCAAGCTCCAAGGAATCCCGGCCACGCCTTACGGCGCAGCCCCCAAACCGTCCCGCCCAACATCGCCAGGATACCCATCGCCGGCAACGCGGCTTGGCCGGCACTGGCGAGCCTCGGCCAGTCATAGTCCAGGCATTGCCCCCTCGGCCAGACACAGAGGCGCAGATAGTGCAAAACGACGCTCGGTTGACTGATCGCGTATTGCCAGGGCGTGATTCCCTTGACGGCGAACCCCACCGTGGCCTGGCCGGTCGCCTCGGTCTTGAGAACGCCGCCGATCCCGACCAGCCACAGAACCAGCCACGTGGCCGACAAGCCCCCGTACAACCACCACCGCAGGCGCAGCATCCTGACCACATCGCGACCGAGAAACACCCAATCGTAAAGGAATACGACTGCCGGGGCCGTCACCATCACGGCCTTACTGCCCATCCCCAAACCACAACACATGATCGCGGCAACGTACCAAAACCGGGGAACGGACCACCGCGGCGCGGCGTCGGCCCGATGATGAGTTGTATTGGTCGACTGAGAACCACGGATCACACAGTAAAGCGTGAGCAAGTAGAACAGCCCCATCATCGATTCGCCGCGCTGAACGATGTAGGTCACACTCTGGGTTTGGAGAGGGTGGACCACCCACAGCAATGCCGTTACGGCGGCCAGCCCCGTTGCCGGGCGCGACCATGCGCTCCTGGAATCTCCGAACGAATTGATCGTTCGCCGGACGATATCGAACAGCACCAGGCCGGCCAGAATGTGCACCGTCAGGTTTACGAGGTGGTAGCCCCAGGGGTCCGACCCACCCAGGCGATGATTCAGCGCGAACGAGAGGTTCACAACCGGCCGGCGCGTGTGCAACCAGGCGGTGATCGGCGTGAGGCTCCTGATTCGGGCGTTGTCGACAATGTGAGGGATGTCGTCGAAGAGAAAGACACCGCGGAAACTGCTGTAGTAGGCCGACACCGCAACGACAATGATCGCTATGGCGCCGACGTACCACGAGGCTCGCCGTTGCAAACCAACCGCCACCGGCAGGCAGGCGGAATCTTCCTTATCGCGGCGTTGGCGGCTTCGTCTACCCATGCTGATCACAAGTATAGTCCGCAACGGGCAATGACAGAATTGCGGAGCCGCAACAGAGCCGCGGTCTGTGACGACGGTGCGCCGGTGCGGGCGCGTGTCGGCGCGCTGAAACGCCGGGGGTTTAGATGCGTTCCACGGCCAGGGTGCCTTTACCCCTGGCGGCGCGAACGTGCAGGCGGAGTGACTCGGCGACCTCTGCCGGAGCGAGGATGGACTCAAGCGTCACCGACTCGTCGGTTTCATCGGTCCCGAAGATCTCAAGGTCGCCGGTGTTGACGATGCGATCGACGACGCCCTGTCGCAGACGCACGTCCGCGATGCGCAACAGTTCCATCTGGTCCGTAACGCGCGTCAGAATACCGCGGCGGATGAACAGGCGCTGAGTCGTGAGTTGATAGCGGAGGCCGAAGATGATCAGCAACTCGCGGACCAACAGTGCGGCACCCGCGCCGGCAACAATGAGCCACGCAACGGTCACCAGCGTCGAGGGGGCGCCGGCATGATGATAAGCGAGGTACAGCGCTGACGCGCAGAGCGCCAGCCAAAGCATCCACGTGCCATAGAACGACCGCCAGGCGGGCCGGCCGCGCCAGATCGCCAGTTCGTGCGCCGGGTCGTGGTGGACGTCCGGACCACCGGAAGAGGCGCGTGGCGACCGGCCGGCTGACGCCTTGACTTCCGCGCCGCAGTGACGGCAAAACCGGCTGTCGGACCCGATGGCCTTGTCACATTCACCACAGCGCATCACGTCATCTCCGCGGGCCGCCGATCATCGACCGGCGCAGGGGGGGAGTGAATCTGACCGGCGTACCATGTGCACCCATCGGTATTATCGACGCGGCCGGCGTGTCGCGCTGAATCCGCCACAAGAAACCCTGGAAAAACAGGTACCGCCATCATTGGGGGGGAGCATAGGCGGCCCGCCGGTATTGCCATCACGAACGCCCGAATCGCTCAGACTCCCCCCTCGCTCGCCGGGGCGGTTTCATCGGTGATCTCGTCGGCGTCGGACACTTCGGGCTCGGGGTTCTGGTCCGCGGACAGATATCCCGCGGCCCGCAGCGCCTTGATGACCGCGGGAGAAAGGCTTGCCCTTCGGCTCGGCGCGGTGGTCACAGGCATGGTCGTCCCCCAGGGGGATGGCAGGTAACCCAGGGCCCGAAGCTGCGCGATTTGCCCCGGTGTCAGGCCGCGCAGGGCCGGAGGCAGCGGGGGAAGTGCGGTCGAAATGCCCGTAAAAACTGCACTTGGTGGTTCCAGCGGGGCAAAGGTCTCCCGGATCAGCAATGGCGCGAGCAGGAAGACGAACACTGGCAGGACGATCAGGAGAATGCCCAACGTGGTGCGATACCGATGCCAGACATGCTGCGGCTTGTCGGGGTCCGGCGGCTGCCACAGCAAACACGACGGGCAACGATCGGTCTCGAAGCTCGGCAGCGCCGCGCCGCAATTCGGACACGCGGGCCGCGACTCCACGCGGCGGCGACTCGAAGCAACCGCCACGCACCCGAGCAGGGCCAAACCGATCACCAGATAGGTCAGGTAGGTCACGATCTCTCCCCACGGACCATCGCGACAACGGCCATCGCAGCGTGCGCCGCGTGACTCGCCCTACTTCCCGGGCGATTGTGCCAACCAATCCTTCACGTGGGCGGCGAGGATTTCCGGGCTCCGCTGGGTGAGGATATGCCCGGCGATCGAATCCTTGATCTTCAAGCTCGTCATGGCCGCCTCCACCCGCTTCCAGAGCAAGTCGCGCCGTTTGTCGGTCTCCGCCAGATACAATTCCGTCACGAGTTCAGACAGCCTGGCAAGCATGATCTGCTCGCGCCGATCGTAGTACCGCGAGATGAGCTTCTTCTGGTAAGGAGTATGTTCGCCCATCGCTTGCGTGGCTTTCCTTCTTGAGTCGATCAAGCGAAACTGTAAACGATCTTTCGGGTGGTACGGGCGTCTCGCCCGTCCGAAACGATCTTTCGGGTGGTACCGGCGTCTCGCCCGTCCGAAACGGGCAAGATGCCTGTACCACCCAACCCGAAGAATCGATTGTGACGAAGCCCTGGACGGATCGAATCAAGCCGTCCGCTGGGGGTTGGTCCGACGCGGCCGGTTTTCCGACGCCGCGCCTTCCATCTTGGCGAAGATCATCCTTCCCGCGGAAGTCTGCAAAACACTCGTCACGGCAACACTCACGACCTGCCCGATGTGCTGTCGCCCCTGGTCCACGACGATCATCGTGCCGTCATCAAGATAACCCACCCCCTGGCCGGCCTCCTCACCGGGCTTGATCACCTTGACGCTCATCGTTTCCCCTGCCAGGGCCACCGGCTTCAGCGCGTTCGCCAGGTCGTTGATGTTGATGATCTCCACCCCGCGAAGTCGGCCGATCTTGTTCAGGTTGTAATCGTTCGTCGCCACGCGCGCGCGGAGTTGCTGTGCCAGCGACAAGAGCTTGAGATCCACGGATTCCGATGCCTCCGCCCTCGACAGACGCGGCTCGAGAATCTCTATCTCGACATTCTCCTTCGACTGGAGTTCGTTCAGAACGTCGAGCCCCCGGCGGCCACGGGCCCGCTTGAGCTTGTCGTTGGAATCCGCCACGGATTGAAGCTCGTGCAGAACGAAACGCGGAATGATCAGCTTCTGCTCGATGATCCCGGTATCACAAATCTCTGAGATGCGTCCGTCGATGATCACCGAGGTGTCGAGGATGATCGGCCGCATCCCCTTGACCTGCTTGGCGAACTCGACGTAGGGAACCACGAACCGGATGTCATCCTTGGTCTGCAAGACGAAGCTGACGCAGTAGTAGCAGCAAATGATGCCCAGCAGGACTTTGGTGATGGCGACGGGGGGGCGTTCCACGCCGTTGACCGGCGTGAGCGTGGGAAAAAAAGCGGACACGAGCAGATCCAAAACCATCGTCAATCCGAATGTGACCAACAGGCCGACGACCAGCCCGAAGAACAGGCCCGATAGCGCTTGCAGGCTCTTACGCGGAATGCAAATCTCGATCACGACGACGATGATTGCCAGAACCAGCGTCCCGATAATCAGCAACGTCGGAGATTGAGGCATGAGGTCGCCCTTCTCCACGTAGCTCATACCCACCGCAACAAGGGCCAGAACCAGAAAAAGACGGAGGAAGTGTTGTAGCATCATCGTCGGCTCCCTTGGAATGATAACGGCCGGTCATCCCCACGAAGACGGGACGGCCTGAATGATAACTCATGAATAATCCCTGACGGGCAACATGCCTATGCCCATAGTATAACGCGATAAGAGCACCCAACGATACTCGAATTACAGTCGTTCCGCCTGTGGTTCCTGCCGCCGGGCCGGCGCCACCACTCCCCTACCCCTGCCTCCGGGCGGTTTGCGTAAACGGTAGCGCTCCAAACGAACAGTTCATCCCCGGCCCCGGACCGAAGCCCAGGGTTAAGCTATCGGCGCAACATTTTGAGAAATGTGAACCACGCCCCAAGCCGCTTGCGTCATTCCGCAGTGCCCAGTCGAAGTGAAAACGCCAGGCGAGGCAGACCGCCGGAGTGACAGAAACTGTCACTCCCGCCTGGTGTCACATGGGTGGTCAATCGCTTTACCTCGACGGATTCACTATTGAGTATCTGCGCAATGTTCATTCCCCGCCTTTCGCTTGACTTTGTAAAGGTTGTCGGTTATGGTTGATGTAGGTCGATCAGGATCGGCAAGGAAAGGATGAGGAGTGTCTCGTTCCCCCAACACCCAACCCTGAGTCGGTCGATGCATTTCCGAGCCAAAAGGAGGAGTTGAGCGGGAGTTGCCATGCGCGAATGTCGTGGCTCTTTTTGGCGGGGGGGGGCAACCTTTCCTGCAAGAGCAGGCCATACATCAGCGCGCTCCCCCCGAGGAATTGACAATCGCTCAGCCGCGATCCCCAGCAACCGCAAACACACAAGGCCGCGGAGACGCCGAGCGCCGCAAAAACGCTCGACGACCTCCGCAGCAGTACAGCCTCTTCGTGCGCGAGACGGCAGTCGGGAATGCTCCCAAGCATAATAGCATCCTTCCTGTCCCTCGTGCAACTTCTCGGATTCTCCCGGGCGGATGAGGCCATCGGTGCCGCAGGCGTTAGGCCGCCCCTCCAGCCCGCAAGCACAAGTGTAACTACTTTTCTAACAGGAAACTAACCATGAAAACATGGACCTACATCTTCGCAGCAGCCGTTTGTGTCGCACTGTCCGTCACCTTCCTCACGAATCCTGCCACGAGCACGGCACAAGAGGGAGGTCAAACCGTCACGCCAGTACGAATCGCGCCTTCCGACCTGGACACACAGCCTGCATCCGATCAACAGGGGACTCCGTCGGAGACGAATCGAGCACTTTTCTTCTTTCAGAATCAGGCGTTTGCATCCTACTATCAGCAAATCGCTGCAGCAGATAGCTCCATGGAGATCGTCGTCGTCTCAGACGTGGATTCCTTTCTGGAGCAAGCGGTCATTCGGCCGGGTTGGGATGTGACCGTGGCATTCCCTGATCCCGCCGAAAGGAGTGATTCGGCCCTGGTGGATCACTTGTCAACTATTCTGGATTCGATGGCTTCCAATCAGGGCGGCGTGCAGATGCTCGTCGCAGAGCAGCCTCTCGTGGCCACAGATACCGTACTGGATCAGGCCGTCGGCGTGCGCCCCGCTCCTAGCGCCGTTGAGGAACAAGTACCCATGATCAAGCGAACGCCGCCGTTGAGGTTCGAGGCGTGGATGGACGATTCGCATCTGAGCGCGATCTACTTTGCGGATGGGCGTCATAAGGTCCGAGAGGCGGTTGGTGACTCACGGCCACTAATGGGAATCGGCATGGTCTTCAATGAGAATCGGATTGATTTCTCTGCGCCGCCAAATGTCAGTAGCCAGCGAGCCCCCGGTGCCCCGTTTTGCTGCGGTGTAGTTTGGGCAGCCTGCGTAGGCACGACTTGCAGCGATCTCTGTGGCGTCCTGTTCATTCCGTGCTTCTTCAACTTAGTACAGAATCCATGTCACTCGATGGATGGTGTCTGTGGCATCTGCCCTGGGGCTCCCCATCGGTGTTTCTTCCTGTGTAACGATCCTCTTTGTCTTCCTCCCAATCCCTTGGGTTGTGATTGCTGATTGTTGGGTCTGACTTGCACGGGCTCCATATTCCCGTTTTGGCTGCGGATTGTCCGAACGTATGAGGATTGAACTATGCATGTCTTATTGAGTCTTGTTCTGCTCACGCTGAATCAACTCGGCTTGGGTGCGTTCCAGCTGCTTGTCTCGATTCTTGACGGCTCACTGTTCGGAATCCTGGACGCCCTCTTGACGCCTCGTTGATCCGCGCGTGTGCCCCACCCTTTTGCTGTGGCCTTGTGTTCCTTGCCTGCGATGCGACGACTGGCCGTACTGAATGTGGTGCTGTTTTCGGCCTATGCTTTGTTGCGATTCCGCCCAATCCATGTCATTGGTCTGACGGCATATGCAGCAATCCGCCTGGTGGGGCCCAGTTCTGGCTCTGTGACAGCAATGTATGCGACGTGTTTCCTTGCAACTGCAAGAGTGGCCCTGCGAACGAAGATTGCCGTTGGGGGAACGTCATGGGCTGTACAGGTGGCACTTGTGGGTAATCAGCTAGCATGATGTCGAACTCATGGCCTGCCTTCCGAGAACGAGTCCTAACTCTTGGCCAGGATTGATGTGGTTCGGCGAATCGCAAGGGAGGCAGGCCAAGAGGCGGCCTAACATCAAGAATAGGAGAATACGACATGTCGCGAATTACGAAGTTTGCGTTAGCCATTCTATTGCTCGCGGCCGGCGCAAACTGCTCGGAGGAGCAGTTCAATGAGTTACTTAAGGCTTTGGACGCCGTTACGCCGCAGGTCCTTGCAGTACAAGCCGACCCGGCTAGCTTCCCCCCTCAGGACCACCCCCTTCGTGATCTTAAAACGGGAACAGTGATCGACGCCCCGTCCAAGCTTACGGGTGTTTGGGGTAGATTCACTACGCATACCTCGGAGGATCCCCAAACAGGAGCGATCACTGTAAACGAGCGCACCACGGTTATGGCGATTGATATGGCCAACGGAGCGATGGTCGAATACCGATTGTTTCACTGTACGCAAGGCCCCAACTGTAACTTCGGTGATAATGCACAACGTCTAGTCAGAGTGGAGTTCACAATCGCTATCGCGTCTGAAAACCTCCTTGTCGTGCGTTCTGTGCCGGGGTCGGGCAAGGCTGGTATCATCGGCAGCAACGGGGGGATTGTCGCTGACCTAACGACTTTACTCCTGGCCATAGGACGAGAGGATCAACAGTTTTGGACACTCTTCACGGTTCAAGGAAACTTCCTAAACACACAGGATGGCTGCTGCACGCCCGATGAGATCATTGCTTTCAATGTGGAGAATAACAACGAGCCGAGATTGTGGGTACGATTGAATCCATGATCGCGCCTCATGGGTGTAGCGATCGATCACAAGTGCGCGTCAGGGCAATGTACTTGAGTGAAGGTGGCCGCCCATGCTCTTTTGAGGAATCGTCCTGTTTTTCCGCGCCGAATACTGAAAACGAAGAGCGTTATTTCATTCTGATCAACGACAGTCTGCTGCATGATGAGGCCGCCGTCGCCACGGGTTGGTCAGGGCCGACGAGCGACCCTGCCGCTGGGCTGGCGCCACCACTCCCCTACCCCTGCCTCCGGGCGGTTTGCGCAAACGGTAGCGCTCCAAACGAACACTTCATCCCCGGCCCCGGACCGAAGCCCAGGGTTAAGCTATCGGCGCAAGATTTTGAGAAATGTGAACCAGGCCTCAAGCCGCTTGCGTCATTCCGCAAGGAAGCTGAAGTCGATCCTGAATCCCCCCGGCGCGGTCGCGTCCTGTTCAAAGGTGAAGAGCAGCAGCGTCGCACCACCCGGATCGAGGATGTCCGTCCTTTCACAGTTGAAGTCCACGCCGCTGAACACCACACTGCCCAGGGCCGTGCCCTCGGTCGGCTCGGCCTCGAGGGGGTCGCCCAACGGCGCGCCGGAGAAGTTCACGCCGTTGACCACCGCACGCGGGTCGGTCACGTTCACCGACGGCCTGGGCTCGTTGTCCCGGATCAGACGGATGAGTTCGTCTCCACCCACCGAGAAGGCCTGCTGGCAAGGCTGGGCGAATTGTTGGCTGGCCGTGTTGCCCTCCAGCCGAAGTTGGCGCGACGAAGTCGGAATCGTCTCCTGATCGAGGGGGTTGTACGCGCCAAACGAAAAGATCGCCCGGAAGGGCGTGTTGTTGATGAACGCCACCTGCATCGCACGTGAGACGAGTTGGGCGTTGGGGGCGAAGTTGCTCCGCGGGCTGACGAGCGCGGACAGAGCCGTCGGGGTGCAGGAGGCAGTTGATGCCGCCGACGCGCAAAGACCCAGGCAGAACAATTGTCGAGTTATCGGACCTGTTCGTGACATTCCCGCGCCTCCTTCAATCGCGCGGCTCGCGCCTCAGGACCGCCGCCACCGCGGCCATCCCCGTGGGGCGGCAGGTGTTCCATCGGCAAGTCGCCGCCCCGCCTGCAAACCTTTTCTATGGGAATCGCAGCGCCGGCTCCGTCCCGGGCGGTTTGGCGCCGTGGCCGGCGAAGATCAATCACTCTCCGTTCAATTCGTTGAGCCTGCGGCGGATCGCATCGGCCAGCACGTCGGCCGATTGGAAGCCTGCAAATCTCCGCTCGTCGACGAAGAACGTCGGCGTCCCCGTCACGCCCAGGGCCTGGCCGGATGTGACGTCCTCCTGAACGCGAAGGGCATGGAAACTCCCTGAAAGGCACGCCTCAAACGTCGCGCGGTCGAGGCCGATGCTTTCGGCGAGGTCGCCGAGCGACGTATCAGAAAGATCAGTGCCGATATCCGCGGCGGAGACGGCGTCCACGTAGTCGAAGAACCGGCCCACGTCGGCGGCGCATTCCGCAGCCCGAGCCGCAGGCTCGCTGCGGGCCTGCAACGGAAAGTGGCGATACACCAAGCAAGCCTCGCCCGTGTCAATGAACTCCGCCATCAGGATCGGCAACTCGTTTCGGAAGAACCGCGCGCTGACGCCACTCTGAAACTCCGCATACACCACGAGCCTCACCGGCGCATTCACGTCCCCCAAAACGTGATCCCGTGGCAGTAAGCGCGGCCCGCCCCTTGCGGCATTGCTAAAAATGCGGCCGCTGGGAGCCGGTGCTACGTCGGCGCAACTCCCACCGTTCATACCACCGGCGAAAAGGATCAGAAGGCACATCGCCCCGGCTGTCGGCCATGGAAAACGCCACAGCGCCGATCGTTTCGTCCCGGGTCGCTTGATAGGATATGTCTGCATCATCCTTCCCTCATTCGGGCCATAACACGCGGTTGGGCCACGGCTCACGTTCGATTGACTGAGGGGACGGCAAGTGTCACCGTTGTTCGGGCAAGAAGTGAATCCCCCCTCGTCACCCCCGGCACGCGACGATCTTGCGGACCGCCGATGATCGCGAGGAAACACCCCCACGTCAGAGTTTAGAACCCCTCCTGCGGCCCGGTCAAGCTGCACATACAACGTCCGCTATGCGCAAGAGGACGGCGGCGACAATCACGATAATGTTCGCGGCAGACAGGACGGACGCACCGCGCCCGGTTATCGGCTCGCGGTCCGTAGGTTCGCCTGGAACGCGGGAGCCCAGGCCGCCCTCACTGGTAACGGGGCAGTGCGTTTTTCTCGGCACCACGTCCCCGGGACGGCCGCCAATACGAATGGGGCCGGGGCGGCGATTGACTTGCCGGGCCCTGCGCGCGAACAATCCAACAAGCGGGGGCGGCAATCTCTTTCGAGGTTGCCGAATGGGGATGGAAATGTCCCACGTCATACTCTGGTAAGGCGAGAAGGGCAGCCCCGCCCGGAAATGGAACTCGGTCATGTCGATGATGACGCCCGTCAATCCAGCTTCACAAACGATACGCCGGCCGCGCCGAATTGTGCGGGGCACGCTGACGCTGGCGATGCTGAGCGGCGCGCTGGCCATCGGTTGCACGGGGGTTGACCTGTTCTTCGGACCACTGCCCACCGGACCACGATTGAACACCGATTTGGAACTGGCCATCGCCATTACCCAGCCGAACCAGCAGGTCACGACGGCGACGGGCGTTGCAACCATCATTCAATGGGCCGACATCGCCACGATCCCTGGCACGGTCGTGCGGATCACCGCCCAACGGCAAAACAACTTCCAGGAAAACACCGCCGACCCGATCGAACTTGTCGGCGACGGGACGCTCGGCTCGGGACGCGACGCAATGGCCGATGGGGATAACGACGTCTTCGAATGGGACATCAGCGGCGTTCGCGTCGGAACCTATGTCATCATCGCCACCATCGAGGCCCCGGACGGCTCGACCGTCACCATCTCCTCGCGGGACACCGACCAGGGAACCAACGGCCTGATCAACGTCACGACGGCTCTGCCGGTTCCCACCCTGGCGTTCACCACGCCGGGCGCCGCGGTCGAAACCCTCACCACCGGAAACACTCTCGATGTCGAATGGACCGACAACGGCTCAGCGAACCCGCAGGCCGTCCTCACGCTGGGACTGGACACGGACTTCGACCACGAGAGCGGCAACGAGATCATCCTCGTCAGCAATCAACTGCTGAGCGAAAACGGCGACAGCGGCCTGTTCACGTTCCAGTTCCTGGATGAAAACGGCAGCACGGTGCCCGACGGGACCTACACCGTCTTCGCCATTGTGGACGACGGCATCAACGACCCCGTCATCGTCGAGGCGACGGGCGCACTGATCCTCAATCCGTAGACCGTGCCGACTCGAATCTTGCCGACCCCGCCCGCGCCCGCTTGCCGCTTCGCGACTTCGATCGAAATCGATCCCGAGAATAACAACACCAGCCCGAAGCGCCGGCGAGGAAATCCCGCGGCTTATCGGCCAGCCTTCCTCCCCACCACCTTATGAGACGCCGCGCCTCGCAATGGAAATCTTCAGGTCAAGCCGGCGCATCACCAAGGCGATGATAGCCCGGACGGCCCGGCGTCATCGGGCCGATGTTTTTTTAACAGTTGGGCAAGGAGCAAAGCAGATGACAACTTCCGTGTTGAATCCAACCAAAGTGCGCAGCGGAGCGAACAGCAAACTTACCGGAGCACTCTCAAGCCCGCCGCGCCCAATGGTTCCATCCCCGACAAAGTACACCGACTTCAACCGGATCACCAATACGCAATTCGATATCGCCGCGGAACACATGAAGCTCGAACCGGAGATTCGCATGTTGCTGCGTTCGCCGTACAGGGAGCTGATCGTGCAGATTCCGGTGCGGATGGGTGACGGCGAACTGAGGCTGTTCCACGGCTATCGCGTGCAACACAACGCGGTCCGCGGCCCTTACAAAGGCGGGATCAGGTTCCACCCGGAAGTGGACATCAACGAAGTCAGGTCGCTGGCCTCGCTCATGACCTGGAAGACCGCCCTGATCGACGTACCGTTCGGCGGGGCCAAAGGCGGGGTCACCTGCGATCCTTCAACCATGTCGCGCCAGGAATTGCAGGCGCTGACGCGCGGTTTCACGCAAAAACTCGACATGGCCCTCGGCGTCTACCGCGACATCCCCGCCCCGGACGTCAACACCAATGCCCAGGTCATGGCATGGATCATGGACGAATACGGCAAGAAGCACGGCTACACACCCGCCATCGTGACGGGCAAACCACTCAGCCTTGGCGGTTCGCAGGGGCGAGACCAGGCGACGGGGCGCGGCACGATGATCATCACGCGCGAGGCATGCAAGGCCTTTGGAATCAATCTTAAGAAGGCCAGTGTGGCCATCCAGGGATTCGGAAACGTGGGCTCGTGGGCGGCCCGCCTGCTCGCTGAACAAGGTGCGAAGATCGTTGCCGTCTCCGATGTCAAAGGCGGCATCTTCAAAGAGTCCGGCCTCGACGTGGAAAGCGTCTTGGAGCACGTGAAGAAAACCGGCTCGGTGGTTGACATGCCGGAAGCGCGCTCGGTGGACAATGCCGAACTCCTGACGCTCGACGTGGACGTCCTGATCCCGGCAGCCCTGGGCGGCGCGATCACCAAAGAAAACGTCGAACAGGTGAAGGCGCGGCTGATCATCGAGGCGGCCAATTCTCCGGTCACGCCGGAGGCCGACGAAGCACTGCAATCGCGCGGCGTTATCGTCGTGCCCGACATCCTCGTGAATGCCGGCGGCGTCACCGTCTCTTACTTTGAATGGGTGCAAAACCTCCAGCAATTCCATTGGGATCTGGATCACGTCAACCGCGAACTGGAGAAGCACATGATGGCGGCTTGGCGACAGGTCCACGCCGGTCACTGTGAGAGCAAGCTCCCGCTGCGTATCGCGGCCTACTGCGTGGCCCTGGACAAGCTGGCCGAAACGACGCGGCAGCGATACTGATCGGCATCTCGCATCGAGTCTCGCCCATCGAGCACGTAGGGTCCGCTGTGCGGACCGATGAGGTTTAACAGCGCTTATTTCGGAAAAGGTCCGCACAGCGGACCCTACTGCCTGCGTGGCCCTGGACAAGCTGGCCGATACGACGCGGCAGCGATACTGATCGGCATCTCGCATCGAGTCTCGCCCAACGAGCCGCCACAGAGCCGCCGTCTGCGGCGGCGGTGGGCCCGTGCGGGGTTTCGGGGCCCACGTCATCCCGAATCATCGGTCGCCATTCTCCGAGAAATGTGGGCCAAACGCTTGTATTCTCCCGCAAGATCTGCTATAAGGCACCATGGCAGATAGTTGCATCGGAGTGGGCCGCGATCACTGCCCTCCTTAGCATCCCTGTGGATCGGGCAGTGGCCACGTGGCACATCTGAGGTTCGATGTTCCGCAGCGCCCGCGTTGGAGAGACTCGAGGCACCAAGATCATTCAAGGGGAACCAGGCGATGCGCAACTCATTTGCAATCCATTTCGCCATCTGTCTTATTCCAATGTCGGCCTCGACGGCCCTTGCCGGCGGTTTCAACGAAGGGGGTGACGCCGGGCGGACCGTCGGCTCGGCTCAGGACGTGTCCGGCGGCGCCGGGCCGGTCACCACGATCAGCGGATCACTATCCGGTCCTTTCTTCGGCCCGGGTGACTTCGAAGACGTCTACCAAATCTTCATCAGTAATCCGTCGTCGTTCTCCGTAACGACGGTCGGCTCCGCACCGTTTGATACCGAATTGTTCTTGTTCGATGCCGACGGCCTGGGTCTGCTCGCCAATGATGACGACGCCGCAGACGGGCAGCAGTCCACCATACCCAATGCGGCCGACGACGGCACCGGCGCCGCTGTGGTCCTGCCCGGCAGATACTTCCTGGCCATCACCGGCAAGGGAAACAAGCCAACCAGCAACGGCGGCCAACTCATCTTCGATCAACCCAGCGCCACCGAAGTCTCCGGGCCCGACGGTCCCGGCGCGGCGTTTGTTCAGGACAATTGGACTCCCGGAAGCGGGCCCATCGGTTCCTACACGATCCAGTTGACGGGCGTCTCATTCCTCCCTGATCCGGTACCCGGTTCATCAACCGGCGGCATCCTGCTACTGGTGCTGGTTATCGCGCTATGCGGCGGATTGGCCCTGCGCGGACGGCTCCGGCGCCCGGCATAGGGAACGGGAATTGCCGCACGTTCACGGTGTGAATCGCGTCACCCCTTGCAAATCGGTGCGCCGGCGCGCCTGCTATTCATAGGGCTGAAGCGTTCTTCCGCACTCCGGGCAGCGCCCTGAGACGTTCCCGGCCAGGTTGTATCCACACTTGCGGCAATGACCGGGTTTTCGTTTTCTCCAGTCGAACCACCCGAGCTTCTGACCGGTGAACAGAATTGCAGCACACACACAACTATTGATGGCGGGGCGTACCAACGACGCGAGTGTCAATTCATCATCATAATAGACGAATGCGAGAAGTGCAAAAACGCTCAACGGAAACAGCAGAACCAGGGCCTTGCGCTTCATAGTTGTGTCGACAATGTCTCGGGACACGTCTCGGACACGTTCTACGGCGCTGGGTTCGCATCCACCATGGCCTGATACCGTTCGGCCTTCTCCGGCTGGTTCCACGCCTGATAGAGATCAACGAGCCTGCGCTTCGCGCGGCGCGTGTTCGCGTGCTCCGGCCCCAGTGTCGCCACCAGCCGGTCGAAACCGTCAACCAGAAGTCGTTCGGCCTCCTCAAAGCGTCCGAGGGCTGCAAGACACTGCCCCAATCCACTTCGGGCGTCGGCGGTTCTATGGTGTTCCTCGCCGACGTGGTCTTGCAGCACGGCCAACGCCTCACGGAGAGGTTGCTCTGCGTCTCCGGCATTGCCCTGGGCGATCAGAATCCGACCGAGCAAGCCCAGCGACGCGGCCGTGTCACGATGGCCGCCGGGAAACGCCTCCCGCCTCATCGCTAACGCCTCGCGACAGAGCCGCTCTGACTCGTCGAACGCGCCCAGTTCATATTTCAGAAGGGATTGATAATGCAGCGTCCATGCCACGGAGGGATTGGACGCCCCGATCCTGGCCTGCTTGATCGCCATCGCCGCATCGAGGAACCTCCTTGCCTCCTCGTACTGCTTTTGCCGAGTCAGGCATTGTCCCAGGTTATTCATCACCCAGGCCATCTTGACGTCCTCGTGCAGGCCCAGCGCTTCCAACTCCGCCATGGCCTCGCGATAGTATCCCTCTGCCTCCTGATACTGACCCTTTTCCGCAAGGTATTCCGCCAGATTGCTCAAACTCGCCGCGAGGAGTTGCGGATGCTCCAATCGGCCCTGCTCCTTCAACGTTCGGCGCATTTCCAGGGCCTTGCGGTACATCGCCGACGCATCTTGAAAGTTGCCGCGCAGTTGCAGGAGCGCGGCCAACGTGTTCAAGCCCTGAGCCAGAGCCGAATGAGGCGGCTCAAAAAGCGCTTCTCGCATCGCCAGGCTTTCACGGAGCAAGCCCTCAGCATCGTCCAGCTTGTCCTGGCGACCATACACGTCACCCAGGCTGCTCAGCGTATCGGCAAGGTCGGCGCTCGGCGGATCGAAGACCTCCCGGCGCAACTGCAAAGCGATCTCCAATTCACGTTGCGCCTTCTCGAATTGACGGTATTCTTTGTACGCATGCCCAATCACGTTGCGCATCGACGCCTCATGCTCGGCGTGACGCGGCGGATTCTCGTCCAGTTGCCGGGCTCGCGAATCGAGCACCGCGATCATGTCCTTGGAAGCCCCCGTCCCCTTCAGCGGGTCGGAGAACTGAATCAATCTCAGCACGTCCTCCACGAAGCCCTGGGCTTCGTCTCGCTCCGCGGCGTAGGCACGCTTCTCGACCACGACGAAACTGACAAAACCCGTCAACAGCAACAGCAGTGCCGCCGCCGCCGAAAACGGGGCCTTGTGCCTGCGAACCGTTTTTTGCAGGACGTACCAGGTACTGTCTCGCTTGGCCTCGATCGGCTCCCCCACCAGGTAGTGTTCGATGTCGGCCCGCAAGGCGTCCGCGGATTGATAGCGGCGATCCTTATCTTTGGACAGGGCCTTCAGGACGATCGTCTCGATCTCATTGTTGATCTTGTACGAAGCCGTCTCTCCGCCCGTCGAGCGATCCGCCGTCCGTCGATACCATGAACTCGGTGGCTGAGGCTCGGCCTCGGCAATCGACTTGAGAACGTCGATCATCGGCCCCTTCACCTGATAGGGTAGCTGGCCGGTCAGCATCTCGTAGAGGATCACACCCAGCGAATAGACGTCCGTGCGCACGTCGATCAGGCTCGGATCGCCCTTGGTCTGCTCGGGTGAGGCATAGGCCAGCGTCCCGAGAAACTCGCCGGTCAGGGTCTCCAACGAGCCGCCGCTGACCTGTTCCGGGTCACTGACCTTGGCCAGGCCGAAATCAAGAACATGCGGCTCGCCCTCGGGATCAACGCGAATGTTGCCCGGCTTCAGGTCGCGATGTATCACGCCGCGTTGGTGCGCATAGTGAACGGCGTCACAGACTTTCGCGAACAGCCGAAGTGTCCGGGCGAGTGCTTTGGGATCATTGGCCGCCTGGCCCTTCCGCTGCGAACGGACGTACTCATCCAGCGAGGATCCCTCAATATATTCCATGGCATAATAATGGTCGCCCGATGGACTGACGCCGCTCTCAAACACCGTCACGATCCGAGGATGACGCAAACCAGCGGCAAGATCGATCTCTCGCTCAAACCGTTGATGTTGTCGAACCGATGCGAAACCGCCGAGTGACAGCACCTTCAGCGCGACAACCCGCCGCGTCGCCCGCTGGGTCGCCTTGTACACCACCCCCTGGCCGCCCCGCTGAACCTCCGACAAAGCCTCGTAGCCGGGTATCTCGGGAGACACACGCCCCAAGCCGGGACCACGACGAACCTGCTTGGGATCGTCGCGCGGTCCGTGAGCGTCAGCGATCGCCGCCAACAACGCATCGTCTTCGCGAAACGCCTCCACCCGTTGCCGACATTCGGCGCAGGATTCCAGGTGGCGCGCCACCGCTAAGCCGTCCTCTGTCCAGGTTCGGCCGTCAATTTCTCGGCCTGCGGCGAACTCTTCCACCTGACGATCAGACAGGCAATTCGACGACGTGGGGTTCCGTGGGTTCATGATTCTTCCCCCCGATCTATCTCGTAGGCCTCGTCCAGTCTGCCGATGATCCCCTTTAACTGCTCCATGCAGCGCTGCTTGGCCTTGTACACCGTGTCGATGGACATGCCGGTTTCCTTCGCCACGTCCGCCGGTTTGAGCTGGTCGAGGCACAGGCGCTCAAACACGCCGATCGTCCGCTTATCCAGCTTGGTGGTCTCGCGGAGTTCACGAAACGCTCGCCGAAGGATCTCACGCCGGCACTCTTCGTCCCACATCTTGCCCATCTCATCGTCATCAGGAAGAACGTCGAAGGCCGATTCCCCGCGCCACTCACGATGTCGCGCCTTGGCACGACGCAAGTCCGCGATGCGATACTTGGCGATGCCGACGATCCAGGACCGCAGCCGGCCCCGGCTCCGGTCATATTTCCCCGCCTTGTATTCCTGAAGAAATCGGATCAGCGTCTCCTGTGTGACATCGGCGGCATCCTGCTCACCAAGCCCAACACGCCGAGCCACGGCCAGAATGACCGGCGAATAGCGCGCGTTGAACTCCTCCCACACGGCTTTGTTGCCGGTGTCGAAAAGCCCCTCGAGCAGGGCGGTCGTCGTTTTGAAGGTCGTGCTCATACGGCGCTCTGAAAGAAGACAAACCATCATACCATGCCTCCCCGAGTTTTCCCCGTTCCGTTCATGGGCGAAGGATGCCGGCTTCACGGCAATCGGACGGGTGCCACTGGCAGCTTGCTGCCAGTGTCGGCACGGGCGGGCAAGCCGTCCGTGGCACCCAAACGATACCACTACCCATGGGCGAAGGATGCCGGGTTCACGGCAATCGCGGCCAGGTGAATGCGGATCACAGCGCCCGGCGCCAGCCCACCGGCCCTGCCAAGGCTCCGCCCTCCGCGGCGGTGAACCTACAGTCACCGCCGGATGCGACCGGCTCCTGACCCCGTCCGTTCCTCCCCCTATAACCATCCGAAAGGAGCCGGGCGAATTGGACAGCAGGGCCTTCATGGGCTCACGGGTGACGACGCACCCCCACCGATCCGAGCCCCAACCAATCCGAGCCGCGACCGTCAGGGAGCGGGCCAACCACCCCGCTTCTTGCCATGAACCGCCACCACCGATCCAAGCCGCGTTCTGTCAACGCGGTGGAACTCCAAAGGGTCGAGGCGCCTCCACTTGCCAACCCCTCGAGCCGCACCGCCACACCGCCGTCACCGACGGAGGCCGACACTTTTCTTCGCCCCCGGTGTCAGAAACGCGCCGCCCCAAGCGGATACATAGTGAACAAACTAGTAAGTCGATTCGATGATGGTCATCGAAAAGACTTCAGAGAAAACTTTTCAGGAATGAGGAGTAGAACGATGTTCGTCCAATCACTGATTTACTGGGCTCTGTCCGACGGAACCGTGGTTGAAGCCTTCCGCAGCCTCCTGGGCTTCTGAGAAACCAACAAGCTGCTTCCCTCCTGGCAGCCACGAAGGAGGATGCCTGCCAGGCCCTCAAGAGGCTCACCGCCCCCCGGTGAGCCTCTCTTCTTTTTTACCTGAAGCTCACGCGCAACACCGGCCAGGCCCCGGTGGAAGATATGTCTCTCGAAGTTACAACTGGCGATCGAGGCGACGGTATTGAATCGCCTCGGCCAGATGCTCCGGGGCCACGTCGATCGAACCTTCCATGTCGGCAATCGTTCGCGCCAGGCGCAGAACCTTGTCATGGGCCCGAGCGGAGAGGCCCAGTTCGGTCATCGCCTGCTTCAATAAGCGCTCACCTTCAGCCGTCAACGGACAATGCTTGCGCACCATGCGAGGCCCCATCCGGCCGTTGAGCATGTTGTTCTCATGTCCGAATCGCTCGCGCTGCCGCCGGCGAGCGGCGATCACCCGTTCCCGCATCTCAGCGGAACTCGTCCCGACCTTTTGACGCCGGAGGTCCTCGATGGGGACCGCCTCGACCGCCACGTGAATGTCGATCCGATCCAGAAGCGGCCCGCTGACCCGCGCCAGATAGCGGTCGATTTGTGGCTGACTGCACTTGCACGGTCGTCGCGGGTCAGAGTAATAGCCGCACGGGCAGGGATTCATCGCGGCCACCAGCATGAACTCCGCGGGAAAGATCACCGCGCTGTGCGATCGGGCTATCGTCACCCCTCCGTCCTCCAACGGCTGGCGCAACGTCTCCAGGATCGGCCGTTGAAACTCCGGAAACTCGTCGAGAAACAGGACCCCGTGGTGTGCCAGGGAGACCTCGCCGGCCTTGGGAACTGTCCCGCCGCCCACCAGCGCAGCAGCGCTGGCCGAATGATGAGGCATCCGCACCGGTCGTGTCGCCAGCAGAGCGGTGCCAGCCGGCAGCTTTCCGGCCGCAGACCACACGCGCGTCGTCTCCAGCGACTCGTTCAGCGTCAAGGGCGGAAGCACGGTCGGTAGACACTTGGCCATCAGCGTCTTGCCGCAACCCGGCGGCCCGATCAGCAGCACATTGTGGTTCCCGCCGGCGGCGATGGTCAGCGCCCGTTTGCAAAACTCCTGGCCGCGAACGTCGGAAAAGTCCAGGTCATACCTCGCCTGTTGATGGAACACTGCCTCCAGATCGATGTTTCTGGGCTCGATCGGGAGTTGCTCGGTCAAAAAACCGACGGCCTCGGTCAATGAACCGACGGGAATGACCTCCAGGTCCTCAACCACCGCGGCCTCGTTGGCGTTCTCTCGCGGCACCAGCACGCCACGCCGACCCGCCTGCCGCGCCAGCATTGACATCGATAGCGCGCCCTTGATCGGCCGAACGCGACCATCCAACGCCAACTCGCCGGCGATCATGTATGCCTGCAAGTTCTCCGGAACGGCCCCGTCACTGGCGAAGAGCATGCCCAAGGCAATCGGCAGGTCCAGCGCCGGCCCTTCCTTGCGGATGTCGGCGGGCGCAAGGTTGATGACCGTGCGTTTCTTCGGGGGGGTGTAGCCGCTGTTGGTGATGGCCGTTCGGATGCGCTCGAGGCTCTCCTTCACCGCGGCATCCGGCATGCCCACAATCACCGAAGCCGCAAACCCGCGCGAGGCGACATTGACCTCCACCTCACACGCGACGGCCTCGATCCCCACCAGCGTCACACTTTGCACCTTCGCCAACATGGTAAAGCCAGCCTAATCACAACATCTTGGCGCAGCAAGAAACAAGGATTCCATACGAATCAAATGAACCGCCCGGAGCGAGCCGGGCCGTCCTCGGCGCCGTGTACCCGGCAACTCCCACCATCGAGACGCGCCCCCCCCACCGTGTGCGTAAGCCAAAGAGTGCTTGATCCGCGACGGTTGCGAGTTGATAATCCCAACCTCAACTTACGCACGGTCTTTATCAGTCAGGAGGACGATCCATGGCGCTTGCCGCGATCAAACCGACCAAAAAGAAGGGAAAGCTCTCCCGTCTGCGCAAACCCTCCGACATGAGCCTACCTGATTGGCAACGCGGACTGCGCCGCCAGTTCGCCGGCGAGCAGTCCTTCAAACTCCGCAACTGCGGACCCGACCGCGTCTTCTCCGAGTTCGAGGTCACCAACCCCCAGGCCAAGCGGACCTATCGCGTCGTGATCCGCGGGCAGGAGCCCGGTGTGAACTTCTGCGCCTGCCCGGACTTCGAAGTCAATACCCTGGGCACCTGCAAACACGTCGAACACACCCTGCGTTACCTACGGCAACGTCACGCCTCCACGTTACGCAAGGGGTTTCATCCGACATTTGCCGAGGTATATCTGCATTATGGAGCCCAGCGCGAGGTTATGTTCTCACCCGGTTCGAGCTGTCCGGCCGGGCTCAAGAAGCTCGCCGACAAATACTTCCATCGTGACGGGCGGATGAAACAGACCGCCTTTGCGGCGTTCGACACATTCACGCGCGGCGCCGCACGGTCGGATCACGACGTGCGAATCTACGACGATGCCATGGCATTCATTGCGGACATTCGCGACGGAACGAAACGGCGGGCTCGACTCAAGCGACGCTTCGACGCGAAACACGGCGCCGCGGCTTTCAGACGGCTGCTCAAAGTCCCGCTCTATGCTTACCAGAAGGACGGGGCGCTGTTTGCGGCAATGGCCGGTCGAGCCATCATCGCCGACGAGATGGGGCTGGGAAAAACCATCCAAGCCGTCGCCGCCGCGGAAATCCTCGCCCAAGACGGCGGCGTCGAGCGAGTCCTCATCATTTGCCCCGCCTCGCTGAAGTATCAATGGCCCCACGAAATCGAAAAGTTCTCCAAACGCAGCGCGCTGGTCATCGAAGGGCCGACTCACGGCCGCAGAACGCTCTATGCCAAAGAGGCATTTTTCAAGATCGTCAATTACGACGTGATCCACCGCGACCTTGACGCCATCGCCGCCTTACGGCCGGACATGGTCATCCTCGACGAGGCCCAGCGCATCAAAAACTGGCAGACCCGCGCCGCCAAGGCGGTCAAACAGATCGAATCCACCTTCGCTCTCGTCCTGACCGGCACGCCGCTGGAAAACCGCATCGAGGAGTTGCACTCGATCACGGAGTTCGTCGATCGTCATCGGCTCGGCCCGCTGTTCGCTTTCAAGGCTGCCCATGAAATCCGAGAGGAAGACTCCGACAGAGTCATAGGCTATCAACGTCTCAACAGAATCAACAAGACCCTTTCGCCAATCCTTATTCGCAGAACGAAGAAGCAGGTCCTCGACCAACTCCCGCCGCGGCTGGACAAGAACTTCTTCGTGCCCATGACCGAGCAGCAGTGGGTGCCACACGACGAAAACCGGGAGATCGTGGCCCGCCTCGTACAAAAGTGGCGCCGCTACCGGTTTCTGAATGACAAAGATCAACTCCGCTTGCGCATCGCCCTACAGAACATGCGTATGGTCTGTGACAGCACGTATCTGATCGACAAAACGACTAAACACGGCGCCAAGGTGGACGAACTGTCCCAGCTTCTCGAAGAGGTCTTTGAGGATCATGGTGCCAAGGTCGTTATTTTCAGCCAGTGGGTTCGTATGAATGAACTAGTGGCGGAAATGCTCGACGACCGTCGCTGGGGCCACGTCCACCTTCACGGCGGCGTCCCCAGCAAGGACCGGAAGGAACTCATTCGCGCCCTCCATGAGGAGTCTGACTGCCGCGTCTTCCTCTCCACCGACGCCGGCGGCACGGGTCTGAATCTCCAGCGGGCCTCTTGCGTCATCAACATGGACCTGCCGTGGAACCCGGCCGTGCTCGAGCAGCGGATCGGTCGCGTCCATCGCATTGGCCAGCGCAAGGCGGTGCGCGTCGTCAACTTCGTCTCCGAGCACACGATCGAACACGGCATGCTCTCGCTGCTTTCATTCAAAAGATCGGTATTCAGGGGCGTTCTCGACGGCAGCGATGATCGCGTGTTTATGGGCGAGACCGCGATGAGCCGGTTCATGAAGACCGTGGAGAAAGCGACGTCCTCGGTCCCGAGTAACCAACAGACACCAAACCAAGACCTGCCCGCTCCCGAGCGGACGCGAGAAGCCTCTGCCCGACAAGCGTCAGCCGAATCTCAGGCCCGAGCCGTCGCCGAAGTCTTCGGCAGGGCAGGTCAGTTCCTGCAATCGCTAGGCCCAGCGGTGTCGAGCAACGCGGAGCGATCAGCCGGCAACGGGGTGTCCGCCTCACCCGTTCGGATTGAGACCGATCCCGGCACCGGTCGCCCTGAACTGCGAATCGCCCTGCCCGCACCGGAAATCCTCTCAAAATGGATCGAGCACCTCGCAAATCTGGTCCGTTCTCCAGGGATGGGCGACCAGTAAGACGGCTTGGTCTGTCGGAAGGCCGGTGCGCCTACACGGCCCGAGGTGGAGGCGCTGACCCGCGCCCGGACTCAAAGTCCTCTTCAATAACCATCATCGCGGCCCGCCGCGCCCCCTGACGGCGATCGAAAAAAAATCAAACCCGGGGGGTTGACGGTCTCCGACAAATGTAGTAGTATTACGACAGATGTAGTTGGAACCCGAGGCTCCCGCCCATGACCGATCGCCAATATGAACTGGGAGTCGCCGAACTGGAGGTTCTTACCATCCTCTGGGATCGCGGCCCTTGCACGGTTCGCCAGGTGCTTGAGCATCTGCACAAGTCCGGCCGGCGCTCGGCCTACACCACCGTCCTGACACACCTCACCCGGCTCGAACAGAAAGGCGTCGCTCGCAGCAACAAGGCGGGCATCGCCTATGTCTACCGCCCGACCGTCACGCGAAAGCGCGTCCGCCAATCGCGGCTCAAGGCCCTGCTCGGCCAGCTTTACGACGGCGCTGCCGGCCCGCTGGTCTTGCAGCTCATCGAGACGCAGAAGTTTTCCAAGGAAGAGGTCCAGGCCTTGCAGGCGCTCATCAAGAACCTGGATAAGCCTGCCCAGTCTCGTCGCGCACCGAAGCACGGCGAAGACTAAGGCCGGCGAACGCCGCCCCGAGTGACGGCACCGTCAGGAAGAGGAAAACATGCCGACGTGGGCAACGTCATTCACCGATCTGCTCTGGCAAAGCGCCATCGGGGTCGTGCCCCTTGCCGTCATCGTCGCTGCCATCTGCCGATGGGGGTCCTGCCGTCCGGCCACGCGCCATGCCCTGTGGCTTGGCGTCCTCGCCTGGCTGCCGGCCGGACTGATCCTCCCGCCGCTTTCTTTCTCAATGGCTGGTGCGCCACCAAACGAAACATTCCATGTAACGCGCCGCTGCCAGGGGCCGATGATGGAACCAAGTGCGGACGCTGCAAGACCGTTGCACTTGGGCATCACCGACGAGTCCTCTGGCGAACCCCTGGAAAACCTTCGGCCCTCAAACGACTCGAAACCCTGCGCCATAGAGCCGAAAACCGACCCCACGTCGCGATACACAACACTGCAACCCGTCCCGGCGAAACCACACCGCACACCGTCGGCCGTCGGCGCAGCGCCGGAGGAGTGCGCACCGCCCGTGGTCGATGAGTCGAACCGCGCTTCCGGATGGGCGATCGCGGAGTCCCCCGCCCGGGAACAAAGTGCGGAGGGATGCGCCGACAAACCGGATGAGGTTCTCCCCATCGCGGAAGAAGCTCCTCCACGGCTTGCCGCTTCGCGCCGCGCCGGTCAACCGATCATACAATCCGCCCCGCCACACGTGACGAACCATTCCCTGACTGAGACGGCGGCACCCGCGCCGTACTCACTGCGGACCCAATTGACGCGCTGGCTTGCCGGCCTCACCGCCGTGCGCGACGCCGCCGGACGCCTGCCCACATTTCCGCCGGCCCTGTGGCTGGCCGGCATCGCAGTGATGTTGGCCATCCGCGTTCGGTCCGTGATCCGATTCCGCAACCGCCTGCGATCCGGTACGCCTGCGCCGTCACCCGTCGCCGCGCTGGTGACAAGCACTGCCACAAGGCTGGGGCTGCGACGAGTGCCGGAAACCATCATGGTCGACGACCGCATCTCTCCCATGATCTGGTGCGGGCGAAAGGTGCGGCTGGTCCTGCCTCGAAAGCTCTGGAGAGAACTCGACGATCACGGCCGCCGTGCCGTGGTCTACCACGAATTGGCCCATGTGCGCCGCAAGGACCATTGGGTCTGTTGGGCCGAGTCGCTCGTCGCCGCGACGTATTGGTGGCACCCTTTGGTCTGGTGGGTCCGCGGCAAGATGCGCGACGAAGCCGAAAAGTGCTGCGACGCCTGGGTCACTTGGCTGCTCCCCCGCCAGCGGCGGGCCTACGCCGAAGCACTACTCATGACCAGACAGTTTGCCGGTGAAATGTCCGCGGACGCGGCGGCGCCGGCCATTGGGATGATAACGGGAAGAACCAAACGCTTTGCAAGGAGACTCACAATGATCATGACACAACAACAAACACCAAGACTCTCAACGTCCGGCATCGTCCTGGCATTGTCGTTGATCGTTGCAGGATGCGTGGCAACGCCGGCCCGATCCGCCGAGCCGCGGGCACGGCAATCGGTGGAGCCCGCACCACAGGTTGCGCCGGCGGTGGTCGTCGCACCAACGCCTCCGACCGGTGCGGTCGCACGGGTTGCGCCCACGGTCGTGATCGCCCCCACCCCTCCCATCGCACCGACGGCTGCGACGGTCCTGGCCGCACCAGGTTCTGAGCCGGGACCGTCCGCCGATCGGCGCGAGAAGCGACTCGCCCAGCGGATGGAACGACTTGAACGACGGCTGGAAAAGCTCGCCGAACAACTGGAGAGAGTCGGACCCCGCGCGGGGTCTTTTTCGGCGCCGCCACAGCCTCGAACACCGCGCGGACTGGGAGCCGATGCCCCACGCGGCCCCGCACGCGGCTACACGATAGAAGTGCCCGCTGCGCCAGGGGGCGTCATCGTCAGGGCCTATCACCTGCCGAAGCAGCAACTCAAAGCCCTCACGAAGCTGATGATAAGGCCCGATGTGCCAATCCGAATCCGCCCGCTGGAGGACGCGATCGAGGTCCACGGCACCGAAGCCGACCATGCCCGATTCAAGGCCTTTATTGGGCTGCTCACCAATAAGACGGGCACCGAGACGTATCGCCTTCCGCCGGGCAAATTGGAAGACCTGACGTCCTTGATGTCCCTGAAGGAAGTCCCCACCATGATCCGTCCCGGCAAAGACGCCATCATGGTGCAAGGTCCAACGGCCGTTCAATCGGTCTTCCAGGCCTTTGTGGAGATGATCAATCCCGAAGCAGGCTACAGCCAGGGCAAGACCGATGCGTCCGGTCTGCGCCAGAGGAGCGAGGCGCCGAGGCGCATGGCGGAGGCAGCGAGTGATGAGCTTCGCCGCGCGCTGAAAGAGAAACTCGGCCCTCTCAGCAAAAATGCGGACGGCCGACTGAGTAAGCAGGCGGCACGCCGAATGGCCAGGGAATTGCAGCAAAAGGCCCGTGCAGAATCGCGGCGGGCGACCAAAGATCTCTCCAAGTACGCGAAGGACCTCGAACGCAAAGCCGAACGCCTGGAAACCGAAGCCAACCGCCTGGAAGAAAGGGCCAGGCGCGCCCGCGACAAGGCAAATGCCCTGCGAGAAAGAATGCACGAGAGCGGCGAGCCCGAGAAAGCGTCCAGCCTCCAGCATGAGGCCGGCGCCTATGAGGCGGAAGCCAGGCAACTCGATTCTCAAGCCGAGGTGCTGCTCGCCCAGGCCGAGGCGCTCCAGGACCAAATAGACGAAATTGAGGAGCGGGCCGAGGAAATGGCCGAGCAGATCGAGGAACAGGCCGAAAGAGAACTCGAAGCCGTGGAAGAAGCCGTCGAAGAAGATTTCCACAATGACGATGACGATGATGGCGACGACGAAGATGACGAAGACGAAGACGATGACGACGACGACGACGATGATGACGACGACACTGCCCGAGTCGGTCGTGCTTCGTAGGGTGCGGCGCAAGACCAGCCCGAAGCGCTAGCGAGGCCCGGCCCGTGCAAGGTCGGCCTCTGAATGCAGGATTCCTCCGAGCCGCGGGCTTCGGTCCGTGTGGCGCATGCTCCCGTGCAGCACTTCTTTCCGCAACGGAAAGGCCGCGCGGACTGTGGTTCGCGGCTCTGCCTGCATGGCACGATTCGGTTATAATGCCATCGTCCCTGCCGGCTTCATGCCTTCGACGATGGCAACGATCGAGCAGTTTGTGGGAGAAAGCGGCGATCCATGCCTCAAGTCCGTGCGTAGTAGGACTACGTTCGGCCGTCTGATGCCACGCTCCCACCCTTAACACCGGAGGTGCGCCGATGCGAGTGACAAGCTGCAAAGTCGTGGCAAGTGCCTTGATGTTGATGGGCGCAGCCGCAAATGCCTCGGCGGCACCGGCACCAGGCAATTCCTCCGACGATTCCGGCATCCAGGCCTATCACAGCGGCAACGGCCTGCTGAATCGCGGCCACTATCAATTGGCCATAGCCGAGTACCAATCTTTCCTCTCTGCCCATCCCGACCATGACAAGGCTCCGCTCGCACGCTACGGCCTGGCCGTCTGTCTGTTCCGGCTGAACCGCCTCGATGACGCCGCCGAGACACTCGCCCCCCTCACCAGGCATTCCGGTTTTGAATTCGCCGCCGAAGTCGCAGTCATGCTCGGCCAGTGTCGACTGGCCGCCCATCACTATCAACAAGCGCTGGAATCGTTTGAAGCCGTCGTCAACAACTTCCACAACCACCCTTTGGCCGACGATGCCGCGGCCCAGTCCGTCGAAGCCCTCTACCTCAACAACCAATTCGATAAGGCCGCCGCCCGGAGCAAGGACTTCGCATCCCGTTGGCCCGATTCACCGCAACGCGATCGGGCCGACTACTTCGGCGGCATGGCGAAAATGCAATCGAAGGTCTACAAGTCCGCCGGCCAACAATTCGCCGGCCTCCTCAAGACACATCCCAGGAGCCCCTTCGCGCCACACGCCGCGCTGCTCCTGGCACGCTGCCTCCATAATCAAGGGGACTTCCCCGCCGCGGCCCGCCAGTACGACGTGGTGCTCGGCCAACAAAAGAATCCGTATCGGCCCGAGGCACTGTTGGGTCAAGCCACGTTGTTGCGACGTGACCGGAAGCACGAGCAAGCGGGCAAGCTGCTCGACCAACTCTTGAAGGAATACCCCAGCACCGCACTCGCCGATTCCGCGCGGTTGTTACGCGGCAGAACCTGGTTTGATCTTGGCGATTACGATGCTGCCGTTAAGACCCTGGTCGGCGTAGAGCAGAGCAAGGATCGGACCCTGGCCGGCGAGGCGGCATACTGGTCGGCCAAGTGCAGGCTGCGTCAAAACGATCATGTTGCCGCGGCCAAGGACTTCAAAGAGGCCATCGACGCCTACCCCGACAGCGCCCTCCAGCCGGAGATGCGCTACGATCGTGCCGTCGCCCTCTTACGCTCGGGAGATCAAGCCGCCGCGGCAAAGACCCTGGTCGATTTTCGTTCACGGTTCCCGAAACACGCCCTCGCCCCGCAAGCTCTGCATCTCCTCGCCTCAATCGCGCATCAACAAGAGGACTACAAACAAAGCCTGAACTACGCCGAGCGTTTCCTGGAGGACTATCCCGATCACGCCCTGGCCCCGGAAGTGGCATTCCTCTCGTCGGAAAACCGCTACCTCTCCGGCGAGTATGAGAAGGCCGTCAACGCCTATCGCCGCTTCCTCGACAAACACGGCGACAACCCCCGCGCGCGGATCGCTCGATATCGTCTGGGCATGGCCCTCTACCGATTGAGTAATCTCGACGAAGCCTGGCCGCTGCTCTCCCAAATCCACCCCAAAGACGACGAGGCGACACAGTTCGGCGCGTTGTCGCTGGCCCTGGGTGACATCTGCTTTCACCGCGGCCAATGGAAGCAAGCCGAAGCCCACCTCAGAACATACCTCGCCGGCAAGCCGACCCCCGCCGCGGCGGATGAGGCCCTGCTCAAGCTCGGCCTGGCTCTCCAACGCCAGAACAAACATCAGGCCGCCATCGAGCGCTATGACCGCCTTTTGGCGGAGTTCCCCGAGAGCCCCCACGCCCTGCAAGCCCTCTTCGAGCGCGGACAAGTCCTCGTCGCTCTCAAGAAACTCGACGCGGCGGCCCAATCCTTCGACAAGGTTCTGGCTCAAGGCGACGACACGCGCTTCGCCACGCCGGCCCGCAGGCACCTGGCCGCCATCTCACTCACCGGCGGCGAATTCTCCCAAGCCGCCGAACGGTTCGCCCTCGTCGCCCGCTCATCCTCGGATGCTGCTGACCGGGCCGAAGCGCAATTCCAACAGGGCCAGGCCCTCATGGCGGCGCAGGACTTCAAGGCGGCAGACAAGGCGCTCAAAACACTCATCGCAGAGGCACCCTCCCACCAGAGAATCCCCGCGGCCAAGGCAAACCGCGCCATCGCCCTGTCGCGCCAAGACCGCCATAAGGCCGCCCTCGAACTCATCGCGCAAATCAAACCGGCAAAGTTGGATGCGCCATTGGCGGCATCGGTGCTGTACGAAAAAGCCTGGTGTCTCCGCGCCCTGGGCAATGTCTCCGAAGCCGCGCAGGCCTACCGAAAGCTGATCCAGGCCCAACCCGGCGGGCAGGTGCAGGCCCACGCCCTGGTCGAACTCGCCGACGTCCACGCCGACGACCGGCAGTTTGCCAAAGCGGTCGAACTTCTCGATCAACTTCATTCCTGGGCTGCCCGGTCCAACACCAGGATCGAACCTGAGATCGCCGAAGAGGCCGGCTACCGCCTCGGCACCTGCCTCTTCAAGTTGAAGGAATATGACCGCGCGGCCCGTGTCCTCAGCGAGTTTGTCGCGTCCTACCCCAAGAGCAAACTGCTGGTCTCCGCCAGCTTCTTCTGCGGCGAGGCCCTCTTCGCGATGGACAAACAAGCCGGCGCCGTCGAACATTTCCGGCGCGTCCTCGCCGGCCCCCAGTCCGATCCCGCCTGCGGCCCCAGCCTGCTTCGCCTGGGCGAGTGCTACGCGCACACCCAACAATGGGCCGACAGCGAAAAGGCATTCGCAGAATACCTCGACCGCTTTGGCAGCAGCGAGCCGTGGTTCACCGCCCGATTCGGCCTCGGATGGGCATTGGAAAACCAGGGCAGACTCGACGACGCCATGGATTCATACCAACAAGTCGTCTCCCGCCACAAAGGCCCCACCGCCGCTCGAGCGCAGTTCCAAATCGGACAGTGTCTTTTCGGCAAAAAGCAATACGAGGATGCCGCCCGCGAACTCCTGAAGGTCGACATCCTCTACGGATATCCCGAATGGAGCGCTGCGGCCCTCTATGAGGCCGGCCGATGTTTTGAGATGCTCGCCAAGACCGCCGAGGCGCGCCAACAATTCCAAACCGTCCTCGATCAATATAAGGAAACCCAATGGGCACAACTGGCGGCCGGGCGGCTCGAGGGTCTGACGAAACGGTCCCTGCCGGGCCATTAGCGCGCACCGAACACACGAGCCGCCGGCACAGTCGGCGGCTTACTAAAAAAATAAAACGCGTTCGAGTCCCGCGAGGCGTCTGCACGCCGGAGGAGGCTGACCGATGAATGCAATACCCACGACGATGATGATTCTGGCGCAGGTCGCAACGGATCAGAACGCCGAGACAACCTCGCAGATACAATCCATCTGGGACTTCGTCCTCAAAGGCGGGCCGATGATGATTCCCATTGGCCTCTGTTCGCTCATCGCCCTGACAATCATCGTCGAACGCCTGACAAGTCTCCGGCGGCAAAACGTGATCCCCCCGGACTTTCTCCCCACGCTGAGAGACGCGCTCGATCATGGCGACGGCAACCGATCCAAAGCACTGGACCTGTGTATGAACAACGGCGCCCCCCTCGCCTCAATCTTCCACGCGGGAGTCAAACGCCTCGCCGAGCCTGTCGAAGTCCTTGAAAAACACATTCAGGAGGCCGGCCAACGCGCCGTCTTCCAATTGCAAAAAAACCTGCGGGGTCTCTCGGTCATCGGAGCGATCTGCCCGTTGATGGGGCTGCTGGGAACCATCTTCGGCATGATCAAGGCCTTTCAGACCGTGGCCTCCTCCGGCGAGGCCCTGGGAAAGACCGAACTGCTCGCCGAGGGAATCTATCAGGCCATGATCACGACGGCGGCCGGCCTCTTGGTCGCCATCCCCGTCATCATCGCCTATCACCTGCTCTGTGCGAAGATCGATCGGCTGGTCCACGAAATGGATCGCATGACCCTGGAGTTCGTCGAGCAATATGCCTATGCGCCGCAAACGGACGCCAACGCCGGCCTCCGCATTCAACAAGGAAACGGCGCCGACCTGCCCGACGGCGCCGCGGCCGCCAACTCTTATTAAGAAGGCACGACACCATGTTGATCAAATCAGCGGAGCCGGCCAAACACGTGTCGATCGACATGACCCCCATGATCGACATGGTCTTCCTCCTGCTCATCTTCTTCCTCGTGGCGACGACGTTTCACCAGGCCGAGCGGGAAATGCAAATCGCCCTTCCCGAAGCGGTCACCGCCGGCCCCATCAGCGCCACCCTGCGGGAGATCGTCGTCAATGTCGATGCCCAGGGGCGAATCTTCGTCTCCCGCCGAGAGCTCGATCCCCCTGCGTTACAGGCCATGATCGCCGATGCCGTCAAAGCCAATCCGAATCAAAAGGTCGCGGTCCGCGGTGATCGGCAAACTCCATACGCCAACGTCGTCAGCGTCCTCGACGTATGCAAGGCCGCGGGAATCCAGGAGCCGTACCTCGACACCGTCCTAGGCAACTGAGCGCGAAACGCCCTGAGCAATGCGCCGAAAACCGCCAATTCAAGCATGACCAGGCATCGACTCAAACAACTGCTTGTCCTCCTCGGCGTCCTCGTCCTCGCCACGTCGGGCCTCGTTGCCTGGCATCTCCGGCCCCATCGGCAAGCGTTCTACACCGACACCCAAACCATCAAAACGCCGCAGCAGGGAACCGTCGCACGAGAAATCCTCTGGGAGCCGCCCGCCCGATTGGCCGACGGCCTCAACACCACCGACGACGACGCCGAGCCGACGACCAGCGGCGACGGAAAGACCCTGCTCTTCGTTCGCGGAAAGGCCGGGCAAAACGCGGATATCTACGCCTGCCATCTCACGCCCGACGGTTGGACCAAACCCGTTCCCTTGGCGCAAGTCAACACGCCATACGACGAACTCGGACCGACACTCTCGGCCGATGGAACGTCGCTCTACTTCTACAGCGATCGCCTTGGAAGCCGCGGCGGCTACGACCTGTGGGCCGCCCACCGAATCGAAGACCAGTGGCAACCGGCAGTACACCTGGGCTCCGCCGTCAATTCACCGTTCGACGACTACGGCCCCGCCCTCTCGCCCGCCGGCGATCAACTCTACTTCGCATCCAACCGGCCGAAACCCGATCCCGCCGAGCCGGAGGATTCGCAGTCCGCGTCGAAACCGGCCTCCTCCGAGCCGGAACATAGAGACTACGATCTATATGTCTGCACGCTCACAAACGAAGGGGTCGGCGCCGCGACGCCGCTCGAATCTCTCAACACGGCCTATGACGAGTGCGCGCCGGCCATTTCCCCATTCGGAGACTTCCTCTACTTCGCATCCAATCGACCCGGCGGCTTTGGGGAAATGGACCTCTACCGCGCGCGCCGATTGCCGGCGGGACCGGGCCCGGCAGACAACCTGGGCCTGGCGATCAACACGGCGGCGAACGAACTGGACCCCACCTTGAGCGTCGGCGGCTACGCCCTGCATTTCAGCTCGGACCGCGCAACGCGATCTCTGGAACCGGGCTCGGGGGCTGCACTGTCGCGCGGAGACTACGACCTCTACTACTGCACCTCCCGCGAAGTCTTCAAAGAGGTCGAAACCACGTGGTCGAGAATCGACTGGGCAACCATCTGGAAACAAATCGGCCCCAATCTCATGTGGGCCTTGCTGGCGCTGGTACTCATCCTGTTGTTCTTCGCTCTCATCCAAAACTATAAAGACCGCAAGCTCGGCCTGCTGACCCGCTGTCTCCTCGTTTCCCTCATCGCCCATCTCCTGCTCATGCTCCTCTTCAACGTCGTGGAAGTCTCGACAACGCTCGCCAACGCGGTGCGAGGACGCACCAGGATTCAAGTCTCTCTGATCTCTAAGGCCGCCGCCGACCAGATCGCCGGCCAAATCCGGGGCAACATCACCGAGGTCTCCATGCCGGCAGCCGTGGACCCATCCGCCGAACGCACCGAAGTCGTCCCCGATCTCTCGCAAGACGAGCCGTCCGCCATCCTCGAAGTTGAGCATACCCCAGTCAAACAGACCGAGCGCCCGACGGCCCAACCCATCGTCGACGATTCACCACCGCAACCCAATGAGACGGCCGTTGCCGGGGCCGTCGATGCCCAAACAGAGCCCGTCGCGGCAGCATCACGGCTGGATCCCGCCGTGCCATTAGCCGCCAAGCCGGACAGCCCTCGCGAATCGTCCGCGCCCGAGTTGCCCGACGTCGCGGCGATCAGCCTGAAAAAGACAACTGCCTTAACCTCGGCGACGACCCAGCCCGCGGACTGGCCGCAGCAAGAGATGGTCGAACCTGCATCCCATCCGACCGGCCAACCCGCGGAAACGCCGATGGCGTGGGTCGACGCAGCGGCACTCCACGACACCGACCCCCATGCGACGGACGTGGACGCAGCAACGCCGGCAAGTGAGCCTGTGCCGCGCAGCCGGATTGATCTGAACGCACCCGATGATGCACCAACCGTCAACACCGCCGAACCGGACGGACCGGTCCCTCTAACGATCGAGCGAAGTGTCGCATCCAGGGTCTCCAAGCCTGCAACCACGACTCAAACCCCCGCCCCGCAATACGATGACGTGATCGAACCCGCCGATAGCGAGCTAGGGCAGCCCCGGCAACTGCCGGACGATTTCATACGCGCCGTGCTGCCTCGTGACGCCGATCCCCTGAACGCCCCCTCTGCTGCCCCGGCATCCTCGGATTTGTCCCCCCGAACCGCGCAAGCAACCATCGCCGAGTTGCCCGCGCCCCGAGAAGGGACCGCAAGAGTCAGCGCACCCGACGAACGGCGACCCAACGTCGCCCTCGCCGCCGCCGTGAAAACCCGAGCCGACGCAAACCCAAGCGCCGACGCGCTCTCTGCGCCACCCGCGTCAAGCCTGTTCGCACAAATGGAACCGGCGCCCACCGATCATGGCCCTGCCGATCCGTCCCCGCTGGACGAGCCCTCCGCGACTCCCTCCGAAGCTATGCCACAAACCGCGCCGACTGATGCGCTCAACCGCCAGGCGCCCACGATCGCAGTACCGACCTTGGGTGACATCGCACTGCCGGCCACCGAAGCGACCGCCCAAGGTCAGGAATCCCGCCCGCCGGAAACGCCGAGTGTCGCCGTCGTCACGGCCGACCGCCTCCGCGCGCAATCAGGGCCGACGCGCGACCCTGAACAACGACCGGCAGGCGCTGAGCTGATCGTCCTTCAGCCCGAGGAGTCCCCCGAGCCCCCGGAAGCCCTGCGCGACAGGCTGACCGACCAGCTCCACGCGGAAGACGCCCCACTCGCCGAGCAAACTCGCCAATCAGAGACCCCACCGGTCCGCCCGGCGATCATCGCAACGCGCCCCGAATTGGCGCTCAACGTCCCCACGGAGTTCGAGCCGCCACCGAAACCGGAACCGCCCGCTGACGCGCACGGGATCATTCAAGGTCGTGTGACCGACGCCAGGACCGACGCCGCTCTAAACGGCGCGATGATCCGGCTGGTCCTCTCCGGCGACGATGATGTCGTCGCGATGACCGATCAGGACGGACGCTATATCATGGCGGTCCCGCAAGCGCCGGACTTCTTCGCCCTCTCGGCCTCACTGGAAGGTTACCTCCCCGGCACCGCCAACATCCGACTTGCCGCCATCGCGGAAAAACCCGCCGCCGTGGACTTCGCGCTCTTTCCGCTCACGGAATCGGTCATCGCACTGGAAGAAGCGCCCGACGTACACCATCTCGGCAACGACCGATTCGAGGGGCGCATCAACAGTCAGTTTCAGAAGCCGAGCGAGGGCCGTCGCTTCCGCGCAACGTTTGAAATCACCGATGCCCAGATCGACGCCCAATACCAACGTGCCGAAGTCGAACTCATGGCCAAGGGCGTTCAGTGTCCCCATCAGATCCGTATCAACGGCCACCTTCTGCGCGAGCGATTGGACCACTCACCCAGCCGGGGCGGCTTCGGCCGTTTCACGGCACAATTCAGACCAAGCTGGTTGAAGCTCGGCAAGAACCGCCTCAAGATCACCGCCCAATCCTGTCGCGGCGATCTGGACGACTTCGAATTCGTGAACGTCCAGATCAAGCTATCGCCCTGATATCGCCCCTCCAATCCGCCTCACCATCGGAAGTTCAAGCCCACCCCGCCAGGGTGCGATACGTTGACTTACCGCCGGATACTGTGATACAATGCAGCCCAGGCTGGCATCGCCATTTCCTTCAAGCAGTGGGGGCGAGGAGGAACCGTTGGAGGGGATAACACGGCATGCGCTTTCACGCTTCGAGCAACCGCGCCGGCAACGGAATCTTCCCGAAGCGCATCGCCATCCCCGGCGAAGGACTCCGGCGGCAGGGCCTCCTCACCGCGGTCTCCTTCCTGGCGGTTGCAGCGCAGCCATCCGCCTTCGCCGATCCAATGTTCCTGGACGTTACCACCGCCGCGAATATCAATTTCGTCGGTGACTACGGAGCGACCCTCGGCGGCCTGACCGGAACACCCGAACTGGACCTGCGCAACATGGGAAACGGGGCCGCCGTCGGAGACTACGACAACGACGGCGACCTCGACCTCTATCTCCTCGGCCAATTGGGGCTATCCAACAAACTCCTTCGCAACGATCTTGATCTGGGTAGCAAATCGTTCACCGACGTCACCGCCGCCGCCGGAGTCGATGACCTCGGACTGGGCCGCGTCGCCTTCTTCGTTGATCTCAACAATGATGGGCTGCTTGACCTGCTGCTGATCAATGACGATGACGGATCGGGCACCGTCCCACCCAGCAAGGTCTTTCGTAACGACGAAAACGGCAGCTTCACGGACGTCACGGCAGGATCGAACTTCAATCCCATCGGTTTCCTCAACTGCGGCGCCGCCCTCGCCGACTACGATCAGGACGGCTTGCTCGACGTCTACGTGACGGTGTGGGCTCATGTGCTGGGGACGCCGGTCTTCCCCGGCAACAACCGACTCTACCGCAATCTTGGGAACTTTGTCTTTGAAGACGTATCGGTTTCCGTCGGCCTTGGCACCCTTGTAACCAACTGCTTTGGAGCCATCTTTTTCGATTTCACGGACAATGGTTTTCCCGACATGTACCTCGCCGTAGACACCTTCTCTGACGTGTTCTACCAAAACAACGCCGGCACCTTTGTCAACGAAACCCTCACCGTCGGGGCCACGCACGCCGGCAACGACATGGGCATTGTTTGCGCCGACTTCGATGACGACGGCGACCTGGACCTGTACGCGACCAACATCACCGATCCGAGTAACCCCAACAGGCCGAAATTCAACGTCCTCAACGTCAATCAGTTCAACACCACCGGTCAAACCCAGTTCGTAGACGTGGCCGAAGACCGCGGCGTCGAGGATACTGCCTGGGGTTGGGGCGTGGAATTCACCGACGTCGAAAACGATGGTGATCTCGATATCGTCGCCGTCAATGGCTTCGATGAGTTTGTCCTCAATGCCGCAGGCCCCACATCCCCGCTCTATCAAACTCCCTCGGTCCTGTTCATCAATGATGGCACGGGAAACTTCAACCGCCTGCTCGGCGCCGGCCTGGATGACCCTATGGACTCACGGGCACTCATCGCCTTCGACTACGACCGCGATGGCGACGAGGACCTGCTGGTAACCAATGTCGCTCAGCCTGCCAGACTCTTCGAGAATGCCTCCACCGCGCAGGGCCACTGGCTGGACGTCGCCCTCGTTCAGGGTTCCGGTGCAAACCGCAATGCCATAGGCGCCACCGTCCGGGCAACCATGGGCGCCACCACCAAGCGGCGCGAAATCCTCTGCGGCGACAGCTATCTCGCCGGCACACCCCTCGAGGCCCATTTCGGGCTCGGCGGCGCCACGACGATCGATCTGTTGGAAATCGAATGGACCGATGGAACGACCTCCACCTTCCAGGATGTTGCCGCCGACCGACTCCTCCGCATCAGCAATGTCCCCGGAGATTGCAACGCCGACGCGAGCCAGGGATCCGCCGACGTCGAGGGCTTCATCGCCGTACTGCTCGGAGAACCCAACGCGCCGCTGTGCCTGACCGATTTCAACAACGACGGTCTGTCGAATGCCGCCGACATCCAGGACTTCGTCACCTGCCTCCTGTCCGGCGCCTGCCCTTAATCGCGCGTCCCCGCGACCCAACCCTTGACACGTGAACCGGCGAACCTGCTAATACCCAAAGCGGGCAGGATCGGCACGCGCCAACCGGCTCTTTCGCCCTCCCGCACCAAGACCGCCGAGATAGCCCACCGTGATGGCCATGCCCCAAACAAGTCTCCTCGCTGAATTGCCCGATCTGGGCTACGGCCCCATCGCCGTCCTCCTCGGCGTCATCGTGTTCATCGCCACCGCGATCCTCGTCATCACCCACACTCTGCCAAAGGCCCATCGCCACGGCGACACGAAAGAAGGCACCTACGAAGCCGGAATGCCCGTCATCGGCGACGCCCGGCGCCGATTCAACGTAAAGTTCTACCTCGTCGCGGTCATGTTTCTCATCTTCGACGTCGAACTCGTCTTTATGTATCCCTGGGCCGTCGCCTTCCTTGACGCGAAGCAGGGCGGCCTGGAGGCCGTCTCGGCTCCGATGCTCTTCTGGGTCATGATCGTCTTCTTCGGCATCCTGACGCTCGGATTCCTCTACGAATGGGGCAAGGGCGTCCTGACATACGATTAGTGACCAGCCGACCCATCACCCCGGCTCGCACTTCGCCTTCTTGCCGACTATCATATGGAATCAGTGGTAACCCCACGGAGACCAGGTCATGCAGAAGCACGAATACGATCCGCACAACATGACCGGCCAAGACCTCCTGACGACGCGCCTCGACCGTCTCGTGTCCTTCTTCCGCGAGAATGGCGTCAACTGGGCTCGCAAAAACTCGCTTTGGCCTCTGCCGTTCGCCACGGCCTGCTGCGGAATTGAGCTGATGGCCACGGCCTCCAGCCGCTACGACCTGGCCCGCTTCGGGGCCGAAGTCATGCGCTTCAGCCCACGGCAGAGTGACCTGCTCATCTGCGCCGGCCGCGTCGCCATCAAGATGATGCCCGTCCTACAGCGAATCTACAAACAGATGACCGAGCCCAAGTGGGTCATCTCCATGGGCGCCTGCGCCTCGACCGGCGGCGTGTTCGACACCTACGCCGTGGTCCAGGGCATCGACCAGTTCCTTCCCGTCGACGTCTACGTGCCCGGCTGCCCTCCGCGCCCGGAGACCCTGATCGAAGGCGTCATGGCCATCCAGCGCCAAGTCGAACGCGAGGGCATCTTATCCAGCACCGAGCGCGGCAAGGGCCTCGGCCTCATGGCAGAGCCCACTTATCAGGTCAACGTCCCAACGGGCGCCGCCCGGGAATAGGTTGGAGTCGTCATGGCCGCCGCAACTGAGATCGTCACCGCTCTGGCGACCCAATTCCCTGATCTCTCTTTTGATCTCAAACCGCTGCTGATGCGCGGCAGGGTGCCGGGCGATCAGTTCTACGTCCGCGTCGAACCCGACCGGCTGATTGAGGTGTTGACGTTTCTTCGTGACGATCCCGCAACGAAGTTTGAACAACTCGTCGATCTGACCTGCATCGACTATCTCAACTTCCCGGACGCGACCGATCGCTACGGAGTCATTTATTCTCTTCTCTCACACACACACAATCACCGCATCTGGATCAAGGCGTTTGTCAACGATCCGGCCCCGAGCATTTCATCCGTCACCTCGATCTGGAAAGCGGCCGATTGGATGGAGCGAGAGGTGTTCGATATGTTCGGCGTCGTCTTCGAGGGGCACCCGGACCTGCGCCGCATCCTGACCTGGGACGGCTTCAAGGCCCATCCGCTCCGCAAAGACTATCCCCTCCGCGGCCGGGGAGAACGCGAAGACTACGAAGTCGTTACCCGCGATAGCGCATAGTCCGCATACAATCATCCCCTCCCTCAGCCCCCGGCTCCGGCGGGAGTGGTCGCAAACAATCTGAACGACTCTCCCAAACCTGGCTTGCCGTTTGGCGGCCCGCCAAACCGCCAACCCTCCCCCGAGGGTCGATAACGCCCCACCCGCCAATAACCAAAGACCCCTTTCAGGAAAACCCCGTCCCATTCCGGGTTATCGTTTGATCCCCCGCCGACCGTATCGCATCTTTATGATGGTGAACTCGGCCAATGTGGGCTGAACGTCGAAGGGATGCTCCGATAAGGGCGGAAAGATGTTGCCAGCGATCTCTGCGGACTTGCCGGCCCTCCAGCTGCCTCCTTCAAACAAGGACGCCGGCCAGCCCTTGAAGACAACCGGCGGATTCGGCCCATCGGCCCAGGTCGAACTCTCATCCCAGCAGGCCCTCCAGGCGCAGTCCAATAATCCATCGCTCGGCCTTTACGGGGCGGACGGACGGTTCGTCGAGAGTGCCGCGCGACGCGAACTCACGCAGACCAACCGCGACGACACACCGCCCAGGGCCGATCTGCTGACCGGTGAAACAACAAGCGACCGTCCCGCGCAGACAGATCGGCCTCCTCGCCAGGAAGAAGACCTGAAACAGGAACTCCTCAAGGCTGCCACAGAAGTTCGGTCCCGATCCAGAGACCTGTCACTGGCCGAGTTCGACGCCGCCGTTCCACCCGCCGCACGCGAGGAACTCCGCGCCTTGGCCGATCGGATCGACCGCCGGGCATACACCCAACCATTAGAGCCGAGAGATTACAGGCGGATCTCCGAACTGCTCGATCGCGTGGGGCGATACAGCGATTCGCAAGAGGCCCTGAAACGGGCCGAGGATCTCGAAGCACGCAACAATTCGGAACCCCAAAACCGCGAGTGAAGCAACAGACGCCCGCGCGTAAGACCGAGCCGCGACGATCAGAGCCGCGACCGTCAGGGAGCGGGCTTGGGTGCCCCATCCTTTGCGCAGCAAAGGGTGGGGAATAAATGGCACACGCATTAGAAGCTCGCTCCTACACCCACCCCAGCCTCACGCCCCGGCCCGACTCAGCCGATCCGCCAGGTACTCACCCACGCGCGACTTGTCGATCCGATCCTGCCCGCCCGTGTCCCGATCGCGCACCGTCACCGTTCCATCCTCTTTCGTCTGGCCGTCGATGGTGAAGCAATACGGCGTCCCCGCCTCGTCCATCCGGGCGTAGCGCTTGCCGATGCTCCCCTTGACGTCCATCGCCACCGGCCACCGCTTCTTCAGCGCCCGGTAGATCGGCTCGGCAATCTCCGGCAGACCGTCCTTGTTCACCAGCGGAAAGACCGCCGCCTTAATCGGCGCCAGCCGCGGATGAAACCGCATCAACTCCGGGCTCGGCCGTGATTCATCGACGCTGTACGCCTCGCAGATAAACGCCAGCATGCTGCGATCCGCCCCGGCCGATGGCTCGATCACCGTCGGCAGGAAGCGCTCCTTCTTCTCGTCGTCAAAGTACGCCAATGGCTTGCCGCTGTGCTTCTGGTGTTGCTCCAGGTCATAGCAACCGCGATGGGCCACCCCCTCCAACTCCTGCGGCTCATCGGCAAACGGAAAGCAATACTCGATGTCCGTACACGCCTTGCTGTAATGCGCCAGTTCCTCGGTACCCTGGTTTCGCGGCCGCAGGTTGTCGCTGGCCAGCCCCAGGCCGACGTACCAGTTGATCCGCACGTCCCGCCACCACTCCCACCACGTCATCGCGTCGGCGTCATGGCAGAAAAACTCAATCTCCATCTGCTCGAACTCGCGCGAACGGAACGTATAGTTCCGCGGATTGATCTCATTGCGAAACGCCTTGCCAACCTGAGCAATCCCAAACGGCACCTTGACGCGCGTCGAGTCACAGACGTTCTTGAAATTGACGAAAATGCCCTGGGCCGTCTCAGGGCGGAGGTAGACTTGAGACGCAGAATCCTCCAACGCACCATTGAAAGTCTTGTACATCAAGTTGAATGATCGCGGCTCTGAAAGCGTGCCCGCTTTCCCAGAAAATGGCGAAGGTGTCTGCGCTGCGTAATGTTGGAGGAACTCCGTCGAACAGGACCTAGCGTACGCATAGCGGTGTCCTGTATGCGTCTCTACCCACATCGTCGAGTAATTGAGATCCCAGCGTGAAACGCAAGACATCGCCTGTGATTTCACTTCTCGAACTCCACAAAGCTTTCGCAATGCCCGGTCCTCGCTAAGCAGCGAAAGAGCATCGGTCGGCGAATTCGCGATGACCGTTTTGTCCGGGATCTGATTTGGCGCCGGCGGCGATGAAGCCACAAGGTATTTCTTACCCACCGTCATGTCCGGATCTGGCTCAAGAAAAAAGAGCGATTGAAGTTGATCGGCTCGGAATCGTTGTTTTGTTTCATTGTCCTCAACCATCGGATCAGCAAACCCACCCACGTGCCCGCTCGCCTCCCACACCTTCGGGTTCATGATGATCGACGCGTCCAGCCCGACCATCTGTAGTTCCTTCCCGTCCGGCCCGTCCGGCGGGTTGGTCACCATGTCCTGCCACCACGCATCCTTGATGTTGCGCTTCAGCTCAACGCCCAACGGCCCGTAGTCCCAGAACCCCCCGATTCCCCCATAGATCTCGCTGGACTGAAAAATAAAACCCCGCCGCTTGCACAGCGCCACAATCTTTTCCATCTGCTCCGAGGATTTCGCCATTGAACGTTTATCCTTTGCTATCGGTCGTCTCTATCGCATCCCGGAACGGCCCGCCGAGATACCGAATAACATGCCGCACTTCAGGCAGAGCCGCGATCGATCAGCCCCGCGATCGATCAGAGCCGCGACCGTAAGGGAGCGGGCGCCGCTCACCACCCCCGCAAAATCAGCACAACCTCCCCAGTCAACCAATTTGGCGGGCTCGATCATAATCCCCGTAGCGACAACATATTACAGTGTCCTATAACGCTGGCAAACCCCGCGCGCCCAAGGTATCCCCATTGCACATTCTCCCCGCGACGCCGTCGGAAGCCGTGCCTGTGACTGGCAGGCCCTTCACGGCGAAACCAGGGGGGCACTGACGATGATCCTCACAGTTGCGAACAACATGGTCAGCTTCATCGAGCCTCGGGCGAAAATCCTGATCCTCTCCTTCTTCACTTTCCTCGCCCTTTGCTAGGCGACCGCCGCTTGGATATCGCCCGCGCTCTCGGACCCACCGGGCACGCCTGCACGCACGCCTCGCACAACCCCAACACCTGAAGCCGATGCGACAGGGCATGAAACCGATGCTCCGCCGCAATCACCGTCCGAAGCCGAACCACCTCTCGCGCATCAAACTCGATGATACGCCCACAGCGACGACAGACCATGTGGTCGTGCGGATCCTGGCCATACGTGTGCTCATAGTGAACCTGTTTGTTGCTGAAGTGTACCTCCTTGACGATGCCGCATTCCACCAGCAGCTTCAGCGTGCGATAGACCGTCGCCTTGCCCACGCGCCGAGACTGCTGGCGCATGGTGAGCAGCAGTTGCTCCGCCTCAAAATGTTCGTCGGTCCGCATGACCGCCTGGAGGATCATCTTACGCTCGCCCGTGTACTTCAGACCCCGATCGCGCAGGAACTCGCGGAAGAGGTTCTCCGCGGTCTGAATCATCTCTTCGCCAACCGGACGCGCCATCAAGCCATCCTCTCAACATCACCCGCGAGCCGGGCCGTCCCCGGCCCCGATCAGAGCCGCCGACCGCTTGGGTGCCACTGGCAGCTTGCTGCCAGTGTCGGCACGGGCTTGGGTGCCACTGGCAGCTTGCTGCCAGTGTCGGCACGGGCGGGCAAGCCGCCCGTGGCACCCCCGGGCTACAAATGCTAATATGCGGCTTGCCGTTTGGCGGCCCGTCCCGCGCATCGGATCCTCGACCCGGATGCCATGTTTCGCCATCTTGGGTCCACCCATGACAGACGACCATCTCGAAAACCTGCCGCCGAACGACCGACGCGGATTCTTCCGTTCCAGCCTGTCGCGCCTGCTCGGGCCGGTGGCCGATTATATCGAGACCAAGCTGCCGATCGATAGGCTCGTTCCGCTCGACCTCCTTCGGCCGCCCGGCGCGATGGCCGAGCGCGACTTCCTCGATACCTGTTTCCGCTGTGGAAGCTGCGCCGATGCCTGCCCGGCCGATGCCATTGTCCTGTTCACCGGTGACGGCGGTGAACGCCGCGGCACGCCCCACATCGATCCCAACCGCCGCGCCTGCGTCATCTGCGATGATCTCTCCTGCATGAAGGTCTGCCCCAGCGGCGCACTGCGCCTCGTCGATCGACACGACATCCGAATTGGTTTGGCAAAGGTGAACCACTCAATCTGTGTGCGATCCAACGGTGAAGACTGCACTACCTGCGTCGACGTCTGCCCCCTGGGCCGAACCGCGATCAGGATCGACAACAACGGCCGAATCGAAGTCATTGACCCCAACACAGACGGCAAAGGCTGCACCGGCTGCGGCGTCTGCCAGGAGCAGTGCCCGACCAGACCCAAAAGGGCGATCCAAGTCCATCCCCACGCGCACTAACGCCCCACGAGAACAACCCCGCTCGACAGCCCACAACCATCTCCGACCAACTAGAACCACCCACACCCGCCTGCCTCTTCGCGTCCCCCGCCCCGCAAAGACACCACACCGACCCGAAGCCCCAAACCACAAGAAAAAAGGAAAAAAGAAAAAAAATAAAAAAGACACTTGACTTACCTGTTCCGATATGTAACCATAGTGTTACATATGAAGCCTGACTCCATGGATGCGGTATTTCAGGCATTGGGAAATCCGAGCCGTCGTCGGATTCTGGACATCCTCAAGGACGATGCCGGGTGCAACGTCAACAAGGTGTGCATGCACTTCAAGACCTCGCGCATCGCGGTCATGAAGCACTTGCGGATTCTGGAGAACGCCGACTTGGTTCACTCAGAAAAGCACGGACGCGACCGCCGACTCTATTTCAACGCCGTGCCGATCCAGATGATCCATGACCGCTGGACGACGGAGTACAGCGCCCTGTGGGCCGGCAGACTGACGGAGATCAAGTATCGCATCGAGTCCAAACCTGGCAAGAAACGCAAGAAAAAGGGATCAAAACATGGCCAATACTGAGCGAGCCGTCTTCAAGATACACATCGCCGGAAGTATCCAGGCGGTCTGGAAAGAGATCACGAAGACCGATGAGGTCCAGAAGAGCTTCTTCAACACGCGCATGGACACACCGGGCCTCGAGCCCGGCGCGCCGATCCGAATGCGTTCGCCGGATGGAAAATATACCGGCGTCGTGGGCGACGTCGTGGAGTTCGAACCGCCGCACCGATTTTCTCATACCTTCAGGTTCACCAACTATGACGACCCTCCCTGCAAGGTGACGTACGAATTGAAGGAGGCATCCGGCGGCGTCGATTTCACCCTGACCATCGACGACATGCCCGCCGGAACCAAGACCGCCAAACAAATGACCCAGGGCGGCGCGATGATCGTGAAGACTCTCAAGGCCGTGATCGAAACCGGCCGACCGACGTTCGGCATCAGAATGCTCTATGTGCTGTTCAAGCTCATGGCCCCGTTCACCCCGAAGAAATGCCTCAGCAAGAATTGGCCGTAGCGGCCGGTTGTCAATCCCCGTGCGGCGGCGCGCCGGAAACCGTTCGCGGCTTTCACTTGGGTAAATCGATCGGCCTGGATTGATTGGACAAAAGGAGACTTGCCATGTTGCGAAGTATCTGTTCCGTAGTAGGTGGGTTTGCCACGTGGAGTGCGTTGTGGCTCGGCGGAAACACCGTCGCGATGACGGCCATGCCCGGTGCGGTTCACCAGGACGGCTCGATCAACCATGTCGGCCTGCTCTGCGCGATTCTGGCGTTAAGCGTCATCTGCTCGATTCTCGCCGGCCTTCTGACCGGCGTGATTGCCAAACGAAGTGCGATGGCCCACGGTGTCGTGTTGGGTGTCATCCTGCTTGCGGTGGGAATCTTCGTCCAGGCCCAGTATTGGGACAAGATGCCGATCTGGTATCACCTCATCTTCCTGGCCATGCTGGTGCCCGCAACTCTGATCGGCGTCAAGTTACACTCTGCCCGGAAAGCCCCCGGAACCGCCGCACTGGCGACCTAGTTGAAGTCCGGCGCAATCACCCGCGCCGCACGACAATCCAAGGCCGCCCACACCCGCTTGCCGCTTGGCGGCTCCCCGTTTGGCTGTGACCGAACGGGGAGCCTTCCGGGCTCAAGCAGCTCCGCTCTGCCTGTTGGGCGCGGTTCTAAACGAAACGCTGGTCATCAAGCCGTGTAGCCTAAGCCGCCATCTCGGCCTTCGTCGGCGTCTTATCAAGAACGTCCAGAATGACGGCGTCAGGCTCGATGCCCTCGGCCTGGGCCTCGAAGTTCAGCAGCACACGGTGACGCAACGCCGGCAGGACAACCTTGTTGACGTCGTCGAAACTGACGTTGTAGCGACCATCGAGAAGGGACTGCACTTTCGCGGCCAGGATGATCGCCTGAGCACCGCGCGGCGAACTGCCCCAGCGCACGTAACGGTTGGTCTGTTCCGTGGCGAACTCACCCTGCGGATGCGTGGCCAGCGTCAGGCGGATGGCATAATCCTGCACGTGTTTGGCAATGACGACGCGCTGAACCAGCTTCTGAGCCCCGATGATCTGGTCGGCGCTCATCACCGGCTTGATCTCCGCCTTGTGGCCCGTCGTCGTCCGCTCCACGATCGTGTTGAGTTCCTTCCGGGTAGAGTACTTCACGATCAACTTGTAGAAGAACCGATCCACCTGCGCCTCGGGAAGCGGATAGGTGCCCTCTTGTTCGATCGGATTCTGAGTCGCCATCACAAAAAACGGCGGCTCCAGGGCGTAGCGCGTCCCGGCCGCCGTCACCGTCTTTTCCTGCATCGCCTCCAGTAGCGCCGACTGCGTCTTCGGTGTCGCGCGATTGATCTCATCGGCAAGCACCAACTGGGCGAACAGCGGACCCTTCTGAAACTCAAACCCGCGCCGGCCGGTCTGAGGGTCCTCAATGATGATATTCGTGCCAATGATGTCGGCGGGCATCAGGTCCGGCGTGAACTGCACGCGGGAGAACTTCAGACTCAGTGCCTCCGACATCGTGCGAATCAGATAGGTCTTGCCAAGGCCCGGAACGCCCTCCAGCAAGGCGTGACCGCCGGTGAACAGACAGGTCAACACGCCCTGTATGATCTCGTCGTGGCCGACGATCGCCCGGCCGATGGCCTCCTTCACCGCACCGAACTTGGCGCGGAACTCCTCCGTCGCCCGCTGAATCGCCGGATCAACTTGGCTTGCCATCCATATCTCCTACAGCCGCGGTTCCCTCAGCACCCGGCCACGATCAGAGCCGCGACCGTGAGGGAGCGGGCCAGTGGCACCTCTTTTCGCCGGTATGCCGACGCTATACAGCCACCAACCCCTCGGAAACACCTACCAAACACGCCTAAACCAGCGCAACGCTAAGTACGGATTCTCAAACATATCTCGCCGAGTCACCTACAGACCATTCTAACACCAATCATCGCGCAGGGGATGGACCTCCTCATTCCTTACTTCTGGTCCTTGCCATCTTGGTCCCGCGCCCGCTTTTTCGCCTTCAGCAATCGGGCGGTCGTAGACTCCTGCGGGCCTTCCACCGTCTTTGGCTTTGGCGTCGCTTCCTTCACAGGCCCGGCCTGATGCCCGCCCATCGCCTCCGACAAATCCTTGGCCGGCTTCTTCACGTCAGCGCCGGCATCAAACTTGCGACCCACCTCGGGCCCCCCGACAGGTGCACCGGCCTCGTCCGCGGGTCGCGCTGCGGCAACGTCGCCCTCGCGCGTCTGTTCCGCACGCACGCGATCGCGAACGCTGCGAAGTTCGGTCAACGTCGCCTCGGCCCGGCCCCCGGCGCCGAACCGGCCGGCAAGGCTGGCGATATAACTTCGCGAAGCGGCAAGAACCTTGACCGGATCAATGGCGATCCGGCGAAATGCCACGTCCAGCAGAAACACGATCACGGCAAGCTTCAACAGCCCATCCCAGATCGGCGTCCGCGAAATCGTGTCCGGAAGATTGTGGGCAAAAACCGTCTTGCCCGTGTCCTGCGCCGAGAGCACACGCCCGTCCGCCTCCTGCACGACCTCTCGAAGCAACGACTGATTCGCGGTCTGGTCGCGGAACTCCGGCGAATAAGCGACCGTCACGCCGGTGCGAATCACGGCCGCCGTCTCGTCTTGGGTCTGCGGCGCGCGAACGTAGACAAGCGACGTGCCCTTGTCCGTCACCTTGAATCGACCCTCGTAGCGCCCAGGCCCGGTCTGCACGATAGACAGAGGAGCGGCCGTCCCATCGGGCCGAATCACGCGCCCGGCGAACTGCCGAAAATTGGCAAACCCTTCGGACTCATCCATGCTCTCGATGATGACGCGGCCATCCTCGCCCTCAACGATCGTGGACACGTCGTAACCGGCGGCGCTGCCCTGCTGCATGCACCAACGCACGGTCTGCGCCCAGAGCTTGCTGAAGCTCGGCCACGCCGGCCAATCGCTGCCCCAGTGTTTCCACCGTCCGCTGGTAAAGGCCACCGTCCGCCCGGCGCCGCAAAGCCAGTGAGCCAGCAGCGGATCACCGCGCTTCGTCTTCAAGGGGATTTCAACATCCGGCACGCGCCGCGGCGTCGTCACCACGTAGCCCTTCAATTCCGGCAGCGGCGCGTCGATCCCCACCATGATGTCGGAAAGGTTGGGCGCGATCGTGGGAACGAACACCTCGTCACGAATCAGCGGCCGGCGGACGATCTTGGCTTCTTTCGTGAAAATCTTCGGCAGCCGCTTCTCGTCGCCCGGCTTACCCAGGAAGTAGTAGGTACCACCCGTCACCTTGGCGATCCACTTCAGCGTCCCGATCTCCTGCCCGCCGTGAGGAAACACCGCCACCGTCGAACACGTCACCTTGTTGCCGACCATCTTGTTGAGCAGGCCGAGGCCGGGCCTCGCCGGATCACCGTCCGAGATGATGATCATGTGACGCTGTGCCGCATCCGTGCGACTCATCAACGCCTTATAGGCCATGTTCATCGGCGTCTGAAAGTCAAACATGTCGGCGTTCTGCATCTTGCGAAGCTGCTGCATGATGCCGTCCTTGTTCGAGGCCGTCTGCATGGGCACTTCCCAGTGAAAGCCGACCGCGCCCCAGCCAACGACGCCGTAATAGTCGAGCGAGCTGAGCGTCTTCAACGCCGCCACCGCCGTCTCGACGCCCCACTTGTTCCCCTGGGGCATCTCGCACGAGTGCATCACGATCGCCAACGCCCCGCGCGGAATCTTCCGCACCGCGTCCACGTCGAACCGCACCGGCATCACGTCCTCAACCACCGAGCCCTGCCATCCGCCGGCGCCGAAGCTGTCGTCCCCGCCGAGCATGATCAACCCGCCGCCCAAATCACGGACGTATGTCGCCAGCGCCCGCTGTTGTTCACCGCTGAAATTGTCCGCCCCGACGTTGGCCAGAATGATCGCTGCGTAGTCCTGGAGGATCGACGTGGAAAGATCGACCGACTCGGCCTCCGCCCACGACACGCGAATCTCTTCCTTGGTGAGTGCCTCGATCAACAACGCGTCGTCTGCCCGATCGTCCTCGTTGCCGATCATCAGCACCGTTTGCGGCCCCTCCACGTTCGTGAACGCCTGGGCCACGTTGTTTTCCCGAATCGTGTCCGCCGTCGCATCAGCAGGAATGAACTCCGCCCGAAACTCGTGCGACCGCTCCACCGTGATCGGCAAACTGATCGTGAACGGGTTTCGCCCCGGCAGCAGCCGCACACCCTTGCCCGCCGCGTCCGAATCCGGGTCCAGATCGATCAACTCCTCCTGTGTCCCGATCCGTTCGTAGATCAGCAGCGTGCCGCTCGTCTCTCGGTCGCTACGAAGCAGGAGGCGAAGGGTGATCTGCTCGTGGAGATTGGCATAGGGCGGGGCCCGAAGCTGCTCGAATACGACTTCCGCCCCCTGTCGAGGCTGGAGAGGCACCACGTCGATCGTCATATTGTTGGCGCTGGCCGCCTTGGCCTCTTCCAGCGCATCGCCGACGTTCTCGTTCCCATCCGAGAGAATCACCACGCGGTTGTTCATCGAGTCCGGCGCGCAGGCCGCCGCCATGCGCAAACCCTGGGCAAGGTTGGTCTCATCCGGCCGCTGACCATCCGGAAACGGAACCTGAACGTGTACGCCGCCGTCCAGCCCAGGATGGCTCGGCAGTTGTTCGATGTTCGTTTGACCGTCGAACGTCAAAACCGCGGCGCGATCGCGCGGCGGCATCTCCCGGCTCGCCGCCAGGACGAATTGCTCGGCTTCACGTCGGGCCTCCATCGGCACCGACTTGGAAACGTCCAGCAGAAACAGGACGCTGAGATCATCGTTCTTGCGGATCTTATGTGTCCCTGCCAACACCAGGACCAGCAGCATGAGCACGACGCATCGCGTGATCAGGCAAAGTCGGCTGCGAATCGGTCCCAATCCCGCCAACGATCGGCGCGACATCCACCATATCGCGACCATCAGAAACGCAAACCACAGAAACGCCGGACGATCGAATCGATCCAGCGACAGCAGCGTGTCCATGGCCTTGACTTCCTCCGGATCACCATCAGCCGACGTTCACGCTTACCAGTCTATCACCTGAACGCGGTCATTCCACGAATCGAGGCAATACACGCGCCCGTCGCCCCCCACGGCCACGCCCCACGGTTGAAGCAAATGCCCTTCGGCCCGCCCCGGCGATCCCCACGTCCCCAACACCTTGCCCGAGCGATCCAAACGCAAAACCCGACTCCTGCCACGGTCGGCCACGAGCAAACGGCCCGACGGGTCGAAGGCCATGCCATACGGGAAACTCAAGCTACTCGGCTCCTCCTCACCGACCGCGAACGCCGAAAGCCAGCGACCATCGCGATCGTAACGACAAATGCGCCGATGACAGGCATCAGCCACCCACAGAACATTGCTCTCGTCAAGAAGGATTTCCGTCGGCCGGTCCACCCATCCATCGCCCGAAGTTCGATCCGCAAAACTAAACAGATACTTCCGATCGGGATCAAACTTGCTGATCCGATCGTTGCCGCCGTATTCCCCAACGTAAATGAATCCCTCATGGTCCAGCAACACCGTCGTCGGAAAGATGAATTGCCCGGGCCCCTCACCGGACGAACCGAACCGGAACAATTCGCTGCCTTCCCGGTCAAAGCAGATCACCCGCGAATAGTGTGTGTCCGCAACCCACACCCGGTTCTGACGATCAACGGATAATCCCGTTGGCTTGCCGTTCCTGAATTCAGGCATCCGCCAAAGACATTCAAACGCGCCGTCCGGGCTGAACCGTTGAATCCGCGCCGTCTTATCAACCACAAAGACGCGGCTGTCCACCGGCGAAACGGCAATCGCTCGCGGATAGCTGAACTCACCCGAGCCGAAGCCCGTCGTGCCGAACACCGCCTTCACCGCCGAGGCACCACCACCGGAAGCCTCCCCCGACGCCGGCGCGCACCCGCCTGCCAACGCAACAGCGCCAATCGCCACAATCCCATTCGCGCACCACAACCGAGTCAACGTCACCTTCCCAAATCACATTGTAGGCGCTAACCCGCAACGATCCGCAAACTCACCAGCCCGAAGCGCCGGCGAGGAACGAACGCCATCAATCCAACGACATCCTGACCCCTCCCCCAAAAACCCAACCCACGCCCCCACCCGGCTTGCCGTTTGGCGGACCAACCAAAACAACTCCCCCACGCGAATCTCGCCAACCCCGCCCACCACCGCTTGCCGCTTCGCGACCAAGATTCCCCCCTCAGTCCCCGGCTCTGCCGGGAGATCGTCGCGCAAGCGCCGCTACCACTGCACGCCGAGGATAAGACAATTCAGCCCGCTGCCGATGCCGCACAGTGCGGTGCGGTGGCCGGGAGCGAGTATCCCCCGTTGCTCGGCGATCGCGGCGGTGATCGGCAGGCTGACGGTTCCGATGTTGCCGAGAAACTCGAATGTCTGGAAGTCCTTTGCTTCCGGGATGCCGAGCTTTGCCAGCACGGTCTGCCGGTGCGGCGCGCCCACCTGGTGGCAGATCGTGCGATCCACCGCTTCGGCCGTCCAGCCGAGCTCCTCCAAAAACGCAAACCACGCCTCTTCACCGAGCTTCACGCCATGCTCCAGGACGGCCGTGGCATCGGTGATCATCTCCGTGGGTTTGGCGCCGGGCCCACTGGTCGCCGGGTACCATCGGCAGATGTCGTGATGGCGCGTATGGCAGCGCATCACGCCCCCGAGCAGCCGATGGCCGGCCGGCGAGAGGCTCTCGTGGCAGACGGCGACGGCGACGGCGCCACTGCCGCCGGTCAGCGTGGCCAGCGAGAGCCGCAGCGTTTCCATGTCTCCGGCCTGAAGCATTTTTTCAATGGTGAGATCAACAATCTGCCGGGCCGTCTCACAGGAGACGACCAGGCCGGCCTTGACGTGCCCAAGTTCGATGGCGCAAGCGATCTGGACGATGCCGTTCATCACGGCAAGGCAGGCGTTGGAGACGTCATAGACCTGGGTCTTATTCGACAGTCCCAGGGCGTCGGCGACGGCGCATGCGTTGGCAGGCTCCAGATAGTCGCGGCAGACGCCGGCATAGATCAACATGCCGACGTCGGAGACATCGACGGACGCCGCGGCCAACGCCTTGCGGCCGGCACGCGTAGCGCCTTCCGCCATCGTTGTGCCGGCATCCCAATAGCGCCGCTCGCGGATTCCGGTGAGGGCCTCGAACTGTCCGGGTTGCAGATGCAGCTTCTCGTACAGCGGAGAAAGTCGCTGCTCCAACGCAGCAGAGCTGACCACATTGGGCGGCAGCTCGTAGGCGATGGTGTCGATGTTGACTCCGGAAAAACGCATAGACGGGACATGATAACGCGGGGCGCCATTTTGACATAGCTCCCAGCACCGGTAGGTACTGGTATAGTTTGGGCGGTACGGGTATAGTTTGGGCGGTACGGGTATAGTTTGGGTGGTACGGCCGTCTCGGCCGTATGTCTTAGGATCAAACTTTACCAATACCCACCGGTTTGTACTTGTGGCACCGGTTTGTAACCGGTGCCTTCCTGCGACGCGAAATCCGCATGGTCCGCTGTGCGGACCTTCCCCTGCGCAACAGCGTCAACATCATGGGTCTGCACAGCGGACCCTGCTAGGCGGAGAGGTCGAGGTGGGGTTGGCCGTTGTCGTCGAGAGTGACGCCTTCGGAGGGTTTGGCGGATGCGGCGTCGGGTTGCTCTTCGGGCGGAGCGTCGTGGCGGCCCTGGCTCCCGAGCCCGCCGGCGTCGGTGTGGACCTTGCCGTCGGCATCGGTGGCTTCGATTTCGAGGATGTCTTCAAAGCCGGGGGTGCCGCCGGTTCGTTTCGCGGCATCGGCCTTGGCATTTTCAGCGGCGTCTTGTTGGGCGGACTGTGCCTGTTGGGCGACGCCGGCTTGCAGGACGGAACTCACGATGTTCGGCGGAATGGCGGACATGGATCTATAGGGACGACTCCTTGCCCCGCTGCCGCATCTGAAAGCGAAGCCTTTCCACGATGGCCGAGTGCATCTGGCTGACGCGACTCTCGGAGAGATCGAGCGTGACGCCGATCTCCTTCATCGTCATCTCTTCATAATAATACAATATAACGATCAAGCGCTCCGTGGGGGACAAGCCACTCTGGATAATCTGCTTGAGGTCCGATTTTTGGAGTTCTTCCACCGGGTTAGAGACCCGATTGTCGCGGAGCACGTCGATTTCGGACATCTCACGGCTGGACTCGCCGTTGAAAGCTCTCCGTGAAAGCGAGGTCATGGCCACGGCGGAACCGTCGCGGGCGATGCGTTTGAACTCGGTGAGAGAGACGCCGATTCGCTCGGCGATTTCGCGCTCGCTGGGCAGGCGGCCCAACTGACTCTGCAACTCTTTGGTGGCGGTCTGGATTTTTTGCGAGCGGTTTCGCACGAGGCGAGGGACCCAGTCCATCGAGCGGAGTTCGTCCAGGATGGCGCCACGGACGCGCGGGGAGCAATAGGTCTCGAACTTCACGCCGCGGTCGAGGTCAAAGGCCTCGATGGCGTCGATGAGGCCGAACATCCCGGCGGAAGTAAGGTCGTCCAGCTCGACTTCCGTCGGCAATTTTGCATGGATGCGTTCGGCGTTGAAGCGAACGATGTGGAGATATCGCTCGATCAGAATGTTACGCAGTTCGTCCGACGGGTTCTGCCTGTGTTTCTTCCAGATTTTCTTGATGTCGATGTCGGTTGCAAGCATCCGAACTGCTCCTGTTTGGGTTTTTGCGACTGCCGTCGAACCGGCCGGCGCTTCACCGCGTCCCCGCGATGAGACGGCCTGATCGATCAGGACACCTCCGTCACGTCGCCGGGCGTCTCGCTGATCTCATCAGCGGTGGGCGAGTCGGCCGCAGCGTCGACGTTTTCCTGAACCACGAGCGTCCCAAGCCAACCGGCGAGCATTCCCAGCATCAACCCGCCGAAGAGTCCGCCGACGGCGCGGAGGATGATCACCTCGACGGGATTCCCGGCCACCAGGCCGCAGATGATCATCGCGCTGAAGACCACCAAACCACACGTTACGCCGGAGAGCTGAGTCAAACTTCCACGACCCTCGCCTTAAACTTTCTGGGACATCGTTACTGTTGGCATCGGCGAACACATTGGGGCGATTCAGTGAAAAACCCGAGGAGCCGGCGGAAGAAAGCAGGCCTGGTCGGCGCCGATCCGGCGGGCAGCGGGACCTGCCTCGCCAGTGCTGATATGCCGGTCGCGGCGGGAGCGCGGGGATACCCCAAAACCAACGGCACGCGCCGGCGCACGGCCCGTGTGACAAGAGGATCGGCCGGGATGAGGCCGGCGCAGTCGAGGGGGATGCCGAGATAACGGGCGGCGACGGAGGCGATTCGGTCGGCGACCTTACGGCCTTCGCGCATGGTGCCTGCGATGTTCACGACCAGCCGCATGGAAGGCGGTTGCGGCCCAAGGCTGACGGCCTTGGCCAGAGCATATGCGTCGGTGAGCGCAGTGGGCTCGGGCGTGGTGACGAGAAACATTTCACCGGCGGCCTGGGCAAAGGCAAGCACGTTTTGCGAAATGCCGGCGCCGCAGTCCAGGATGATGACGTCGCACTGTCGTTCAAATCGGGTGAGGTCCTCGATGAGTGCGCTTCGATCGAAGGGCGTGAGATCAGCGATGGTGGCGAGACCTGAGGCGCCGGCAACGATTCGCAAGCGCTCGTCGATGCGCAGGACGACGTCATCGAGTCTGCGCTGCCCTCTCAGGACGTGGGACAGGTCGTACGGCGCCTGGACGTTCATGATGACATCGACGTTGGCCGTGCCGATGTCGGCGTCGACAAGCAGGACGCGGTGGCCCGTTCGCGCGAGGACGATGGCGAGGTTGACGGCGATGTTAGTCTTGCCGACGCCGCCCTTGCCGCTGGCGATGGCCAGGACAGTTGAGGCGTGGCATGCGACGGCACGCGGTGCGGACTCCTCGGCTTGCTGCGCCGCGACGAGCAATCGCAGGCCCATCGCCTGATCTTGCGGGATGGCGCTCATCGGCGGGTCGCCTCTCGATGAGTTGTCGAGTGTTGTGCGTTGGCGAGTTGAGCAGGGGGGACGGACCGCTCCGTGAAGAACGCGGTTCCGATTGAGGGCGATCCCTCGGCGGGGCAGGGGGCTGAGGGCGACGCGGCTGCGCGGGCTTGGTTGTGTGTTGTCAGGCTTGGCGTGATTGAATCGAGGATCAGGCGGGCGACGCGCGTGGCGCTGCCGATTTCGATGTCGTCGGGGACCGACTGGCCGGTGGTCAGGTATGAAAGCTTCATGTCGACGGTCTTGAGGACGTTGAGGATGACACCGAAACCGACCGCTTCATCGATCTTGGTGAAGATGATTTGCCGGGCGCCGAGTTGGGTGAATTTTTCGATCGCCTGGCGACTTGTCTCCTCGCGGCTGGTCGTTGAGAGGACCAGGTGAATCTGATCCGGGGCGGCCTCTTCGAGAAACCGGTTCAGCTCTGCGATGCGCAGGTCGTCTTTCTGGCTGCGGCCGGCGGTGTCGATGAGGACGAGATCCAAATCGGACATGCGCTGGAGCGCGGGCTTGATCTCGGCCGGCGCCATGACGGAGATAAGGGGAACCTTCAGGATGTTTGCATAGGTTCTAAGCTGCTCGACGGCGCCGATTCGATAGGAATCGATGGTGAGGAGACCGACCTTCTTTTTTTCGCGGAGCTTCATGTTGGCGGCGAGCTTGGCGATGGTCGTGGTCTTGCCGACGCCGGTGGGTCCGACCATGGCGACGACGGTTGGACGATCGGCGCTGGTGAGCGCCAACGGCGCCGCGGCCGGCAGCATCTCGATGAGTGCCTCTTGCAGCAGTGGTGCGACGTGTTCCCGGGTGAAGGTGTAAATCGTATCAGGCGTTGCTTGCAGGTTGCTGGCGACACAATTGAGCAGGTCGGCGGCGAGTTCAGCGGCGACGTCGTTCGCAACCAGACTGGTGTAGTACTCGATCAAATCGGGTGGCAGGTTCGGGTGTTCGGCGTGATCGGCACGGCGGAGGAGGCTGCGAACCATCTCGTGGATTTCGACGACCTCGCGGCGCAGTGCGGGATCGGGCGCGGGCAGATTCACGGCGATGGGAGCGTCGACCGCTTCCTGACGGGGGCGGGTCTGACCAACGGATGCCGTCCGGCCCGCTCCCTGACGGTCGCGGCTCTGAGCAGCGCGGCTCTGATCGGCGGCGTTTCGGAAGGCCAGGACTTTTTCGTCGATGGTCGCGGTGATTTCAACCGACGACTTCGCACCGACGCCAAGGAGGCCGCCGCGTTTGAGGGTGCGAGTTTGTAGGATGACGGCGTCGCGGCCAAGGTCTTTTTTCACTTTGGCCAATGCGTCGGTCATTGACTTACCCAGATAAGTTTTCAGATTCATCGCTTATTGCCACCATTCCATGGGTCCGAATGTTGATTCCCCGGACGACTTCGTTGTAACCCAGCACGGCCGCGTTCGGCAGTGCCGACTCGATGAGCCTCCTGATCCACTGGCGCACCTGTGGGGAGGCGAGGATGACGGGCTGTGTGCCGCCGGACTTGGTCGCGGCGGATTCCAGTTCCTTGCGGATTTCGGTGATCAACTTGTTGGCCATGGGGGGCGGCATGGTGAGATAGGAGCCGCGTTCGCTGCGTTCGACGTGGCCGTTGACGGCATCCTCGACGGTGGGGTCGAGGGTGATGCCGTGAATCGTTGCATCGTCGTCGGTGTGGAGTTCGCAGATGGTTCTTGCCAGTGCGTTGCGCGCATATTCCGCGAGAACGTCGGGGTCTTTGGTCCTGCCGGCCCAGTCGCCGACGACTTCCAGGATGATTTCGAGATCGCGGATGGGAACGCGTTCTCTCAGGAGCAGTTCGAGGACGGCCTGTAGTTCGCCGAACTTCAGCCGCTCGGGGATGACGTCTTCGATGAGCTTGGGGCTGCGTTCTTTGAGGTTGTCGATGAGTCGGTGGGCGTCCTGTCGCGTGAGCAACTCGGCGGCGTGGCGGCGTATCAACTCGGTGAGGTGGGTGGCGAGGACGCTGGTGGGCTCGACGACGGTGTAGTTGCGCTGCTCGGCGGTGGAGCGTTGTGCCTCGGGAATCCAGATTGCCGCGAGGCCGAAGGCCGGCTCGGTGGTTTCCAGACCATGGACCGGCTCGGTGACGGTTCCGGAATCTATGGCGAGGAGGTGGCCGGGCATGATGTCGCCTCTGGCGATGCCGGCGCCGCGCAACTTCACGGCGTATTGGTTGGGTTCCAGGCTGACGTTGTCCCGGATGCGGATGGGCGGAACGATGATTCCCAAATCCGTGGCAATCTGTTTGCGAATGTTGGCGATTCGTTCGAGCAGGTCGCCGCCCTGCTTCTTGTCGACCAACTTGATGAGGCCGTAGCCGACTTCGAGTTCCAGCGCATCCACGTTCAGACAGGTTTCGATCTTCTCGGGTTCGGGCGGCCTTGCGGCTTCGGTCCTCTCAGCGGCGCGCGATGCCTTCCTGGCCTTTCCGATGAGCAGATAGCCGATGCCGCCGACCCCGGCGGCGATGGAAAAGAGCGGGATCTTCGGCAGCGGGGTCAACAACAAGACGAGGAGAAAGATGCCGGCCAGTATCATGGCGATGGGCCGTGACGTCATTTGGCCCAGCAACTCTTCGCCCATGTTGGTCTTGGCCGTGGATCGCGTGATGATCATGCCGGCGGCGATGGAGACGAGAAAGGCGGGAATCTGCGTGACCAACCCGTCGCCGATGGTGAGCTTGGTGAAGACTTGCAGGCACTCGGTGATCGAGAGCCCTTTCTCGAACACGCCGACGTAGATACCACCGAAGATGTTGACCAGTGTAATAATAACGCCGGCGATGGCGTCTCCGCGAACGAACTTGCTGGCGCCATCCATGGCGCCGTAGAAGTCGGCCTCGGTGGTGATGTTTTCACGCCGGCGTCTGGCTTCGGCCTCGTCGATGGCGCCGGCGGAGAGATCGGCATCGATGGCCATCTGCTTTCCGGGCATGGCGTCGAGCGTGAAACGGGCGGCGACTTCCGCGATGCGCGTGGCTCCCTTGGTGATGACGACGAACTGGATGACGGTGATGATGGCAAAGATGATGACGCCGACGGCGAGGGAGCCGGCGGCGACGAAGGCGCTGAACTCCTCAATGACGCGACCGGCGGCGGCGGTGGTTCCGTCGGCATTGGTGAGAATCAGGCGAGTCGTGGCGGTGTTGAGTACGAGCCGCAGGAGGGTCATGGCCAGGAGGAGCGAGGGGAACGAGGAGAACTCCAGCGGGCCGTTCATGTACATCACCGTCATGAGGATGACGGCGCTGAGGGTGATGTTTCCGAGGAGCATGACATCGAGAACGCCGGTGGGGAGCGGGATGAGGATCACCAGAACGAGGGACATGGCCAACATGGGGAAGGCCATCCCGCGGTTCTTGTGCAGGTAGTTGACTGCGGTGGTGATGGATGCCGGTGCGGATGCCATGGGTGTTTAGTGAATCGGGTCGGCGAGAAAAGTCAAAAGGCCAAAAAGTCGAAAAGTCGAAAAAAAGCAAGGCGTCAAAGAGGCAAGCGGGAGTGGGCGCCATCGGTTTGTTGAGGATGATTCATTCATCGTCGTAACTCGTGTCATTGTTCCTCGCTTGCGCTTCGGGCTGGTGATTCTGTGGTCAATCTTCGCTTGCGCTTCAGGGTGGTGTTGGTCTTGTCGTTCATTTGCATTTTCGTTTATGCGGAGACTCTCTTGGGGATGGATTTACCGGATAGTTTGTAGACATAGGCCAGTACTTCGGCGATGGCCTTGTAAAACTCTTCGGGGACTTCCCGGCCGACCTCGACGGTTTTGTAGAGGGCCTGGGCCAGCGGTTTCCGTTCGACGATAGGGATGGCATTCTGGATGGCGATCTCGCGGATTCTCTTTGCGAGAAAATCAGCCCCTTTTGCGACGACCTTTGGCGCGCTCATTTGGTGGGCGTCATACTTGATGGCGATGGCCAACTCCGTCGGATTGGTGACGACGACGTCGGCGGTGGGCACGGTCGTGCGGATGTGCTGCATGGCGGCGGCGAGTTGCATCCTCCGGCGTCTCTGTTTGAGGATCGGATCGCCCTCCATGCGGCGCATTTCCTCTTTGACCTCCTGTTTGCTCATTCGCAGGTCGCGCTCGAACTTGTATCGCTGCCAGCCGAAGTCGAGCAGGGCGATGAGGAGGAGTGCGAAAGCCAGTTGGAGTCCGAGTTGATAGAGGACCGTTGAAATGAGGATGAGCTGCGGCCAGCCGGAGACGCCGAGGGCGAGCATGATCTGGTCCATGCGCCCGCGAATGCCGTAATAGGCGACAAGAGTGACGATGCCGAGCTTCAAGAGGTTGATGACGAACTGGACGACGGTTCTGGCGCTGAAGATGCGCGAGAAACCGGTGATGGGGTTGAGTTTGTCGAGCTTGGGTTGGAGGGGCTGGGTGGTGAAGCGCAGCCCGATTTGGAGGACGTTGGAGACGACGGCCAACAGAACCAGCAGGAGCATGATCGGGCCTGCGGCGGAGAGCAGGGCCATGCCGATGGAGGCGGTAATCGAGACAACATCGGCGCTGACGAAGGCAGACGGATCGGTGACGTCCAGGTTTTCGCGGAAGGAACGGATCAGGACGGCCATGATGTTCGGTCCCATGAAGCGAAGGCCGATCATGCCGCCGAGCAGGAGCAAGGCGGCGCTGAGGTCGTTGCTTCTGGCGACCTGGCCCTTTTCGCGGGCTTCCTCCCTTCGCCGCGGCGTCGGGGATTCGGTTTTTTCACCGGCGTCATGGGCCATGGATCACTCTCTGCGAAAGGTATTCAAAAAAGAGGCCGAGACGATCGAGGCTCTCGGTCAATGCGTCGGACATCGCACCCAGTGAGAAGGAGATGGTCAGGGCCATCACGAGCAGTGCGGCGGCGACTTTGATGTTGAAACCAATGGAGAGGATGTTCATCTGCGGCATGGTCCTGGTGAGGAACCCCATGACGAGCGAGCTAATGAGGAGTGCCAGGACGACGGGCCCGCCGAGCCTGAGCCCCAGTTCAAACATGTGCCGCAGGATACTGACGAGGAAATCGGCCAAGCCGCCGTCGAAGGAGGCCATGAGCGGCGGGACACCTTTGAAGCTGTCAAGCAGGACGGTGACGACGGCGAGATGCCCTCTGAGGGCGAGAAAGATCAGCAGAGCGGTGAAGAACCACAGCTGGTCGAGGACGGTGGACTCGGCATCGAAGACCGGATTGAAGACCGTTCCGAGGGCCATGCCGGACTGGTGACTGACGATCTTTCCGGCGACCTGGGCGGCGAAGAAGATGAGACCTGCGCCCATGCCGATGATCTCACCGATGATGAATTCTCCGACCATTCCCGCGGCGGCCTGCCCGAGTGAGAGCGACTTGGGGAGAAAGGGCGCAACGACGGGAAAGGCCATGAGGGCGATGGTGACGGTGAGCCAGAGCTTGGCGGCGCGTGGAATCTGCCGGCTGGAGAACATCGGAACGGCAAAGACCAACCCCCCGACCCGGGCGATGACCAAGCCGAAGGCCGGCAGCAGCATCTCGAATCTCAAGAGTTCAACGGGCATGTGTTCTCGCAATCCTGTGCCGTGAAGCGTCGCGATCGGAGCGAATGTGGCGCGTTACATGCCGTTCCCCCAGAGCGCGTGGGTGTACTCGATGAGTCTGGCCGTGAACCAGGGCATGAAGAACGCGGCGGCGACGCCCATGCCGACGATCTTGGGGACGAAACTGAGGGTCTGCTCCTGCAACTGGGTCACTGCCTGAAAGATGCTGACCGCCAAACCAACGAGGAGGCCGACGGCCATGATGGGGCCGGCGACGATGAGGGTGATGGTGAGCGCTTCTCGACTGAGATCGACGGCGGTTCCTGGATTCATTTCGCGGACTCCGGTTTTTGGTTTTCATCCGACTTCTGTATTGAGACATAACCGCCCGCTTCCGCCGGCGGCTTTCCGGCGATCAGGCGTCCGTCACGTAAAGCTGTTGAGCAAAGAACCGACGACCATTCCCCATCCGTCGGCGAGGACGAACAACATCAGCTTGAACGGCAGTGAAATCAGTACCGGGGGCAACATCATCATGCCCATGCTGATCAGGATCGAGGCGATCACCATATCGATCACCAGGAAAGGCAGATAGATTCGGAAGCCCATCACGAATGCCGTTTTCAATTCGCTGAGGACGAAGGCCGGGACGAGTTCGCTGAGGTTGATCTCGCTGAGTTTCAATTCCTTTCCCGGCGGCAGCGGCCCGCGTACGTACTCGACGAAGAGATAGACGTGCTCTTCGTTTCCGGCGTTTTCGATTTGACGAAACATGAACTCCCGCAAAGGCGCGGCGCCGGCGGTCATGGCCTGGGCCTGGGTCATATTTCCGGAGAAGTAGGGATCGACGGCTTCGGTTTTCATTTTGTTCCAGGTGGGGGCCATGACGAGCATGGTCATGATGAGGGCCATGCCGGTGAGGACCTGACCGGGTGGTAGTTGCTGTGTGCCGATGGCCTGTCGCAAGAGTGCCAGCACCACGAGGATGCGGGTGAAGCTGGTCATCATGATGAGAATGGATGGAGCGAGCGAAAGGACGGTGAGGAGGACGAGGATCTTCAACGATGCGCTGATGCCGCGTGCATCCTTCGCCGCCGGGGCGACCTGGCTGAAATCGGGGATTGCGAGCGGGTTGTCGATGATCCGGGCCGTTCCGTTTGCGGACTGGGCGCGGGCCGGAGAAACCCTCAGCACAACGCCGCAGAAGACAGCGGCGCAGATCATCGGAACTAATCGCCATCGCCTTATTCGGCGACGCGCCGTATTCATCGCGCAACTCCTTTGCGCATCAGTGCGACCCGCGCCGGGCTTTCGCCGGGCGATTTGGCCGCTACGTCGACTCCGTCGACGTGAAAGTTCCCGAGGAGAGCGACCGGACGCGTTGGACGAGCCCTCGAAGATCGTGGCCGGTTTTTTTCAGTTTTTCGGAGGAGGCGAACATTTCCTCCTCGACGTCGCCGGCATTCGTTGCGTCGGCGGTGGAGAATTTGCCGAACATGGCGGTGAAGGAACCGGGGCGGCCTCGCTCGGCGGCAGCCACGAGGGAGGCGACCTCCTGCGGATCCGCGATTTCCGACAGGGCGGAAATCCTCTCGCCGGTGACCCCCATCAGCACCGCCCTTTGTCCGACCCTGACGAGGCAAAGGCTTTGCTTGCTGGAGAGATGGTGCCGGGCGAGGAGCTTGATGGCGTCACTTCCACCGAGGCGGCCGGCCTGGGGCATCCATTTTCGGATGGCGAAGACACAGAACACGACGATGGCCAGAACGGTGCAAAGCGGCCACAACATGTCGAACGCGCTGGTGTGCGTTTGCAATTGGAGGGCCGTGTCGCGGCCGGCGTCGGCGGGCTGCCGGTCGGCGGAGCGCTGGAGTGTGGGCTGATCGGCCGGCGCAGGCTCTTCCGCGCCGGCGGGCGAGACGAACTGCATCGCGGCGCTCAGGATTGCCACGGCGATGAGCAGGAGTGGCGTGGCCAAGCGGCGTTTCATCGGCAGGGCCTCGTGGAGATTGATCACGCGGATGCCTCTGCCAGTTGGGGACCGACCAGGATTTCACTGATCCGGACACAGAAGTTATCGTTCAGGACGAGGACCTCGCCACGGGCGACGAGGCGGTCATTCACGAGGACGTCGACCGGGTCTCCGGCGAGCTTGTCCAACTCGACGACTGAGCCACTACCCAGTTTGAGAACGTCTTCGATGAGCATGTTGGCACGGCCCAGCTCGATCTTGACATCGAGTTGGACGTCGTTGAGTAGCGAGATGTTCTGCTTGTCGCATGGGGACGACGCGCCGACGGCGAAGTCCTGGAAGTTCATCGGGACGGCGCCACTGGGAATCGGAGGCGGTTGTGGCGGCGCTTCTACAGCGGTCTCGACGACTTCAGTTTCTTCACCTGCTTCGGCTATTTCGACAGCTTCGGCCACCTCGCTCTCCTCCGCAACGGCCGCCTCCATCTTGTTGGCGGGGGTCTCGCTCTCAGAAGTGTCCTGCGTAGCGGGGTGCGCGGCGTCTGTGGCAGGTTCGTTGGACACGGGCGCGGGATCGCCGGCCGGCGTCGGCGTTCCTTCGGTCGCACCACCGGCCGCGGCCAGAGCAGCATCGATATCGTCCTGGGGCACGTCCCCAGCCGAGTCAGGCAGATCGGTGGACATTGAGTCTCGCCCTCCGTGGCAACAATTCGGCATCCATGCCTGTTTCTCCGTTCCCTTGCGGCGCTGTTTGCGGCGCCGGGCCGATCAGAACCCGGTTGGCAGCGGCGTGAACTCCGGAATGAGGATCTGTTCAATGACGGTGTCATCGCCAATCAGGTTGCTCAATTCAAACCTTACCTGCCTCTTGAGGGTTTCGAGGCCGGGCTCTGCAAGGTGCTTTTCATCCGTGCTGCGGATGATTCTGCTGATGGCATCGTTGAGGGTGGCTTTTCGGTTTTCGAGGAACTCCTGAAGCATCGCCTCGTTTTCTCGCCGGACGCGTGCGGTGATGGTGACGCTATAAAGGATTGTTCTGGCGCCGTTTGCATTTTGGACTCGCACGTGGGCGACTTCGAGTTCTTTGCTTTCCTCGAAGGGAGCGGTGGTTGTCTGAAGTGTCTCCATCATGCCGACGGTCGGATCGGGATCGGACCCGAGAAGCTTCATGGCGAAAAAGATTGCCAAGCCCTCGACGATCATGACGCCGCCGAAGATGCCCAAGGTGGCCAGGGATTTCTTCCCCGTCTTTGAGGCCGCGGCGTTCTCCTGTTCGGCGGCTGGTTCGGTTTTCCTGGCTGAATCGGGCATCTGAGTCACATCCCTGAGACGTTGCGCGGTTGTTACCAAGAGCGCACGCTATTGATGTTTATCGGTCGATTAGTGCGCAGACTTCACCGGGACCTGACCGAATCAGGGGCGTTTTCGGTCGGGTGATGCGCGAGGGGCGCAATTTCCGCCGACCGCCAAACGGCAAGCCGGTTTTGATAATTAAATCGCGCCCGCAGGTCGGCGGACCCGGGCGATTCGGCGCGTCTTCACCATCGGGTCCGTCCCCCACCCCTGGAAGGGGCGGGGCACCCGGCAAGCGGAGTCGGGGGGCTTTGGGTTTCGCGGCGGACGGCGCGTCAGGTGGCGAAGGCGCGGATTGTGCGCCCGTAGTCGATTGCGCGTTTGACGACCTCCTTGACCGGCTCGGTGACGATGATGCGCTCTCCGTTGAGGAGGGTGATCATGGTGTCGGGCGTGGCCTCGACGATTTTGATCAGTTCCGCATTCAGGACCAGCGCATCCCCGTTGAGACGGGTCACGGCTATCATGGGCTGTCTCCTCATCTCTGAGGTTCGCGGGCGATCGGCCGGCGATGACTATCGTCGAGCTACGAGCAAGAGTTCCTGTAACAACTGGTCCGACGTCGAGATCACCCGGCTGGCGGCGGAGAAGGCAGTAGACGAGGTGATGAGGTTAATAAACTCCCTGGAGAGATCGACGTTGCTGAGTTCGAGAGTGCCGGAGCTGATCTTTCCCGCACCGAGGGTCAGCGGCGGGGTGATGCGGGCTTCGCCGCTGTTGGGCCCGACGAAGAAGATGTTGTTGGATCGGGCCAGTAGACCTTCGGGGTTGGAAAAGGTGGCGAGGGCGATTTGGCCGAGGGTCTGGTTGAGGCCGTTGCTGAAGGTTCCGAGGATGGTTCCATCCTGCCCAATGCTGAAGTCGATGAGGGTTCCGGAAGAGAAACCGTCCTGGAAACTCATGACGAGTGAGGAGGAATCGGCGGTGAGGCCGCTCAACTGGGAGAAGTTGAAACTGATCGACAGGGGATCGTTGGCGCCGGAGTTGACGCGGTTGATGACGGCTCCGTTTTGCGGGGCGTCGACAAACTGGCCGTTGGCGTCAAAGTTGACGGTTCCTGTCCCGATATTGAAGTCGAGGTCGGTGTCGTCGGCGGCATTGGCATAGAAGCGCCAGGCGCTGCTGGCGGTGGACCGCTGTTCCAGGACCATGGTGAGGTCGACGGTGATCGGCGTACCGAGGCTGTCGAATACGATGAAAGTCGTGTGGGCACTTTCGCCGTTGGCGGCCTGTGTTTCAGTGAAGTTGAACGGGATCGGGGTTGTCGCGTTGTTGCTGGTCAAGGTCCCGGGCTGGATGGAGAGTGCGTTTTCGGTGCCGGCGTTTCCGCGGAACTCCAGTTCACCATTTGCTGACAGTGCGGTTCCGGGGGAACCGGCCACGCCGGCGGTGGTGTCGATGCCGGCGACTTGATCGAACCAGGCGAGGAAGTCGGCGATCGTGGTGCCGGTGGTTCCGACGATGAACTGTTCGTTGGGGATGTCGCGTCCGCCACGCTTGACGCCGTTGACGGAGATGACGTCCCCGTTGTTGAAGAGGGCCGGGCCTCCTGCACTGTTGGCGACGTTTGTGAGGGCCAGGCCGGTGTCTCCGGCGTTAAGCTGGACGGAGGTGGTCGCATTGAAGAGCGGTTGGGAGTGGAGAATGGTCCCCTGGGTGGCCACGGTGCCGGAGGAGTTTAAGGTGCCGTCGAGTTGCGCGCTGGTGGTAGCACCTGCCGTGGTCAAGGCGCCGACGGGAATGTTGATATCGCCGACGGCGCCGGGGATCAGTTGGAAGTCGGAATTGATCGAGAATCCCTGAACGAAGAATCCATCGGCGGAAATGAGACGGTTGTCTGCACTAAGCGTGAAGGCGCCATCCCTGGTGTAGACGCTTTCGTTTTCCGCCGTGCGCAGGACGAAGAATCCGTCGCCCTCGATGGCCAAGTCGCTGGGAACGCCGGTCGCTTCGACGGAACCCGCGGTGAAAGACCTTTGGATCGCGCCGATGGTCGCGCCCAGGCCGATCTGTGCCGGGTTCGTGCCGCCCTGGGAACCGCCGGGCTTGGTGCCGGCAGAGAGTGTTCGGGCGAACTGGGTCTGGAAGAGGGTTCGCGAGCCTTTGAACCCGGTCGTGTTGATGTTGGCGATGTTGTCACCAATGATGTCCAGGCGAAACTGGCTGGCATTGAGACCCGACAAACCTGTGAATAGTGCTGATGTCAACCCCATGACGTTGTTCTCCTTGTTTCAATTCGGCGATGGTTTCAGTTTTCGTTTTGTCCCGATGCGCTCCCCCATGGGTCGCGGCCAAACTCGGATTCGATCACACCTGTGCATTCCTCGAACGATCTCTCAGGTCAGACACTAGAACCCCACTCGGCCGCCATTGCCGATCACGTGGAGTGAATTGAGCAACTCCGTAACGACTTGGGCCCGCTGTCCTGATGAACCCTTGGGTTGGGTGCGCTGCCGTGCATTGAGCCTGGCCAGGTCGAGGTTTTTCATGAGTGCCGCGAGCGGTTCCGTGGGATCAGTGGGATCGGCGGGGTCCGTCGGGTCTGTCGGATCCGTGGTGCCTGTCTCTCCTTCGGCCGGGGGAGCGGCGTCTTCTTCCGGTGTAATACCCAACTCTTCCTGAAGCCGTTGCAGAATCTCGGGCGGCAGATTCTCGACCAGGGTGATTTGTTCCACGCGCGCGACGGGGAGGGATGTCCCATTGTGCAGCTCGAGGACGGCCTCGCCATCGCCCTCGAATCGCACGCCGAGGACGACGCCCTGCAACTCCGTCGACACTCCGGTGGGGCCGGTGACGGTGCCGGCGACGTAGCTCCCGATGAGTGAGTTTGGGTCCGCGAAGCGCGCGCCGGTGAATGCCTGGAGGGCTTTGGCGAGCGAATCGAGCGTGTTGTTGGAAGACGTCGTCTGCTCGATCTGTCGGATGTTCGACAACTGCTGGAGAAGTTGGCCGGTGTCCTGCGGATCGAGTGGATCCTGTGATTGCAGTTCCTGGATCATAAGCGCCAGGAAATCCTCACTCTTGAGTTCACCGAAGCCTCTGGTCGTGGCGCTTTGCGCTGCGAGCGTCGTATTGATGTCGGCGACTGCTGATACATCCATGGTCAAGCCTTTCAATTTGTCCGGGCCACTTTTTCGCCCGGCGGTCCGTCCCCTCCTCGGGGCAGGGGCGGGACGGTTCAGTGGATGGGTCCAATGACCCATCCTACGGAGGTCCGATTCCCCCACTCGTTGAAGTGGCGGGACACCCAAACGTTCTTGTGTTGTCTTTGTCTGCCCGGCTCCGCCGGTGGTGCTACGCGACCAGATTCACCGACGACTCCGCCGCCGGCGTGATTGAATCGTTTGTTTTCGCGCCGAGTCCGGCCGGCGAGATGAGATCATCCTGAGCCGGCGCGCCGCCGAAGTCTTCTGTGGAGTGTTTCGGGTCCGGGGGATGCTGGTCCGCCGTCCACTGCGGCGCTGGCTCCCCGTGATTCCTGTCGCCATGATTCTGGTCGGAGGCCTGGTTGAAGTTTCCCTGGCCGGATCGACCATTGTCCTGAGACGGTTGGGTATCTGGGTTCGTCGATGCCGCGGGGCGCACGGTGACCTGGGCGCGGTCCACGCGGATACCGTGTATGGCGAGGGCGTCACTCAATTCGGTGAGGCGCGATTCGATGATCCTTGCGACGGCGTGGGTCTGGGCATCGACCCGCAGGCTCAGTCCATGTGCGTTCATCTGGATTTGCAACTTCAGTTGGCCGAGTTCCGGTGGATCGAGTTGCATGGTGACCTGATGCCTTCCCGAGCCGCGGGAGGCGTTCAGCACGCGGGCAGCGCCTTTGATCGCATCGGCGTCGTCGACCCGAGCGGCCAGGAGATCGGCAACGAGATCCGCGACCGGCGCCGGGCCTGCGACCGCGGCGGGTGCCACATTGCCGGTCGCTTGGGCGAATCCTTCGGTTGAAGCGGACGCCGGCGTGTTGCCTGACGACCCGGGTCCGGTCTGATCAGCGGCGGTGATCAGGAATCTGGCGAATGAAGCGGCGGCGCCATCGCCCCTTCCCGCCTTGATGGTGACGGGGGTGGGTGCCGTGTTTGTCGCGCGGACGCTGTCCTGCCGGGTGCGGCCCTGATCGTCATTGAACAGGGTTGCACGCTTTGGCTGGCTTTGTTGCTGCTCGCCGATCGCTTCCTTGCGGGCGCGGTTGCGGCTCTGACCGGGCGCCTGGCTCTGATCCGGTGCGATTTGGTCTACGCGCTTGGGATTACCTGATGGTTGGACGGCCACCGCTTCCTCGCGGGCGCGGCCCTGATCCGCGACGGTGGTCTGATCGGCGGCCTTCTGCAACCGACTCGACGGTGCATCGACCGGCTTGGGCGCCTCGTGCGATTGATCGGTCAAGGCCTTTGTCGCTACGGGTTCGCCAGGCGCGGTCTTTTCACTCGTCGTGACCGGCCGGGCGCCCGGGTTGGCGGACAACTCGGGGTTTTGGCCGGGGACTTTCGCCTCTTGCCGAATCGTCTCGTTTTGTTGCGACGAATCTACGGGCAGGCTCTGAGTCGGCTGTGCGATCGGAGTCTCGTGCGGGCGCCCCTCGGTGAGTACGACGGGTTGCCGTTGACCCGATGATGCAGACTCGGCCGGCGGTTCGACCGCGTCGGGCGACAAGTTGGGAACCAGCGCAGCGGTGGCCACGGTCGGGGCGGCCACGACGGCCGGCTCCTGGACCTTCGTCTCCTCGGTCTTGTCTTTGGACGGGGTAGCCTCGGTGTCGCTCTTGTCAACGTCGGCCGGAGGCTTCGCCTCGGTGCGCGGGGCTTCCCGGTCCTGATCGACCGGCTCCGTCGCTACTGCCGAACGGGCGTCATTCAGATACCCGTCGAAACTGCTGGAGAGATTCTTCGCCTGCGATTGCGGCGCGGAATCACCATTGATGCGTCGTGGTGGTGGGGGAATGTCCACCGGCATACTCTGAAGACCCATCGGTCAGGCTCCTTGCGAAATTCAAGTGCCTGCGCCCGGGTCCTCCGCCCGTGCTGCATCACGATCATGTAATTGCTCCAATACGCGCCCGATCCACAGGCGCTCCTCACTTGTCTTGCACTGTTTGACGATCTTGTTGACCTTGCGGTTGTCGACGGCCAGAAGGATGCGGGCGACTTCGGCGTCGGGTTTGAGCTTTAGCAGCTCTTTGGCCGCTTTCGGCGTGATCCCGGCGATGATGTCCAATTCCTTTTGGAGGCCACTGTCACCTTTTTCTTTGGCGGCCTGCTCTTTGTTTGCCTCGAACTGCCTGACCTTTTCTTCGAGGGCCTCGCGATTGCGCAGGAGAACGAGCTGTTGGGCTTCGAGAAGCTTCCAGCCGTCCTTGATTTCGCGCTCGCGCCTGGCGAGTTCTATCCGCTGCTTCTCGGCGGCCTCCTCGTTGCGTCGAATCCGGTCGGCGGCTCGGGCCGTTGGTTTGCGGACCTCGTTCGTGACGGCCGGCGCGGGGGCGACCTGTTCCCGGGCGCTTCTGAGTTCGGCGATGGCGCGTTGGACTCGTTCGGGCTGCAACCAGCCCTGGTTCCACGCATGGGCGGTGAAGGCAGTGAGAGCGGTCAGGTTGAGCACCGCCATGATCGAGATGGCCGTCCAGAGGCGTCTCACGACTCATGCACCTCCCGCGAACCGGCGGCCCTTGCGAATCGGATGACGCTGGTTTCGTCCAGCTCGGCCTGTTCGCGGCGCGCTTCGGTTGCCGTGAACCGCCGGTATCTCCGCTCTTTGAGTTCGGAGAGTATTCTTCGGTGTTTGAGGGCCTCGCGGAGTGAGGAACGCTCTTGAGCGAGGATGGCTTTTTGTGCGGCAATCTGCGCTTCGGTGTCCAGAACACCGCGGCGCAGGCGGATGAGCCAGTGACGCCCGAACTTGAGGAGATCGACGTCGATCTGCCGATCTCGCAGGGCGTCCCTGGTCAACTCGCTTTGGTCGTGGATGCGCAGAAGGAGGGTGTCCTGCCGCTGTTGGAGGAGGCGGATATCGTTGAGCCGACGGGACACGATCCGCTTGTGCTCGTCTTCGCGTTGCCGGCGAAGCCGCAGGAGCGTTTCAAAACGGAATGTGTATTTCTTTGCCATCGGTCCTTTTTGATTTCCATCGCCCCACCTCCAGGGAGGCGGGGCGCCTGCGTCAAGTGTCGATCTCCAGCGTTTCCCTTTGGGTCGCGGCTAAACGTCAGTCTGGTGAATCATCTCCGCTTGTTTCAAGAATCCGGCTGTCATGAACGTGCCTTCTTCATCGCTTTGACCGGTCCTGTTGCGGCGTTGCCGCGGACCGGCCGCTTTGTGATTCCAACTTCTCGGCAGTCTTGTCGATCTGCTCGGCGAGCGCCAGCAATTCACTGCGTGCGGATTGGAAATCCACGCCTTCGTCCGTCTTCTGGTTCAAGAAAGTTTCAACGACGGGCCGCATCTGAATCACCAGGTCGAACTCCGCATTGGCGCCGGGGGCATAGGCTCCGACGTTGACGAGGTCTTCGATTTCCTCCCAGATCGCCAGGAGGCGTTTGACCTTCTGCGCGGCTCGGACGTGCTCGGGGTCGGTAACGTCGGGCATGATGCGGCTGATGCTTTCGGTCACGTCGACGGCCGGATAGTGGGCGCGATTGGCGAGCTTTCTCGACAGCCAGATGTGGCCGTCGAGCACGCCGCGGGTCGCATCGGCGATGGGCTCGTTCACATCATCCGCCTCAACGAGGACGGTGTAGAGGCCGGTGATCGAACCTTTTTCCGTTCGGCCGCATCGTTCGAGCAGCTTGGGCAGCGCGGCGAAGACGCTGGGGGGGTAGCCTTTGCTGGTCGGCGGTTCACCGGCGGCGAGGCCGATCTGTCGGGCGGCCATGGCCATGCGCGTGAGGGAGTCCATCAACAGCAGGACGTCCGCGCCTTGGTCACGGAAGTATTCGGCGATGGCGGTGGCAGCGAAGGCGGCCCTCATTCTGAGCGGCGGCGATTGGTCGGAGGTACTGACGACAAGAACGGATCGCTTGAGGCCGTGGGGGCCGAGGCTCTTGCTGATGAAATCCCTCAACTCCCTGCCACGTTCGCCGACCAGAGCGATGACGGTGACGTCGGCGGCGGTGTACTTGGCCATCATTCCCATGAGGACGCTCTTGCCGACGCCGGTGCCGGAGAAGATGCCCAGGCGCTGGCCACAGCCGACGGTGGTCATGGCGTTGATGGCGCGGATGCCGACGGACATCGGCGTGTCGATGCGGGGTTTCTTCATGGCGTCGGGTGCGGCGCGATGGAGCGGGTAGTAGGCGTCGACGGAAATGGGTGGGCCTTCATCGCAGGCCTCGCCGAGTGCATTGACAACTCGGCCCAGGATCGACGGGCCGACCGGCACCTTCTGCGAGCTTGTGACGTGGTGAATCGGCTGACCTTTGGCCAATCCGGCGCCGTCGGCCAGAGGCATGAGCAGGGAGACGCCTCGATTGAAGCCGATGACCTCCGCCGGAATGCAACGGCCGAAGCCGGCGTCGATCTCGCAGAGTGACCCAACGGGCACGGGCAGCCCCACCGCCTGGATGGTCATTCCGGTCGCGGCCAGGACGCGGCCTTCGACGCCGAGTGTGCCGACGCTCCGCGCGGTTTCGATTTGATCGGCGAGAATGCTCATGACTGTATGGGCAACTCCTTGAGTCGCATGCGCCAATCGCTCATCAGCTCGTCGGCGATGCGTTCGATTCGGGTGGTGATCGTTGCGTCGATGGCGGCGTCGGCGGTTTGGACCAATACGCCGCCGCGACCGATCCCGGCGTCTTCGACGATGCGCACGTGGGGCGAGGATTTCAGCGTGCGCGCGAGTTGCTGCTCGAGGTCTTCGATGGCCGCGGCGTCTTCGGGATTCGTGTGAATGTGGACTTCGGTCGCTTCACGCAGCAGGGTCAGGGCCTCTTCACAGGCCTGGACGGCTGCGTCGGGAGCGACGTCGGCCATACAGGAAAACTTGTCGGTGATCCGACTGGCGATGGCGACGGCCAAGACGACGACGTCGCGCCTGGCCGCGGCATAGAGGTGTTCCCGGCGTTCGTTGAAGTCCGTCAGGAGCCTGGTGAGCGTGGACACGAGTGACGCCTGGCTCCGGGCGAACTCTTCACGGGCTTCGGCCAGCGCGGTTTCCTGACCGACGGCACGGCCTTCGCCGAGTCCTTCTTCGCGAGCTTCGTTGAAGGCGGCCCATCGAATGGCCTCGGCCTGCGCGCTGGCATGGGCTCGGGCGTCGCTGACAATTCTTTCCGCCTGGCCGCGGGCCGCGGCGAGCATCAACTCGGCCTGCCGCGCGATGTCGCGAAGGTCGAGAGCACAGGGGCCGCCGGAAGGTCTTGCGGCCTGGCCGTTTTTGATGATGACGCTGCTCATACGATCAACTCCGAATCACCGCCGCGACCGGTGATGACGATCTCGCCGGCCTCTTCGAGGCGCCGAACGACATCGACGATGCGTTGTTGCGCGACCTCGACGTCGCTGAGCCGGACGGGCCCCATGTATTCGATTTCTTCTTTGATGTTCTGCGCCGCGCGATCGGACATGTTGGAGAAAATCTTGTCCTTGAGTTCTTCGGTGGCGGTTCGCAACGCGAGGACGAGGTCGGGGGTTTCGATTTCCTTGAGGAATGCCTGAACGCCTCGATCGTTGACGAGCAGGATGTCTTCAAAGACGAACATGAGTCGTCGGATTTCCTCGACGAGTTCGGGGTCTTCCTGATCGAGAGATTCGAGGATTCCTTTTTCCGTGGAGCGGTCGGTGAGATTGAGGATTTCGGCGACGGCTTCGACGCCGCCGACGCGCTGCAATCCATCGGCCATCATTCCACTGAGCCGCTTTTCGAGACTCTGCTCGACTTCCTTGATGACATCCGGGCTGGTCTGCTCCATCTTGGAGATTCTGCTGACGACCTCGACCTTTTTTTCATCCGGGAGGCCACCGAGGATTTCGCTGGCTTTGTCGGGGGGAAGGTGAGCGAGAATGAGGGCGATGGTTTGGGGATGTTCGTCGATGATGAAGGCCAGGAGGCTTTCGGTTTCGGCTTTCTGGAGGAAGTTGAACGGCTTGGCGTAGATTTGGCGTTCGATCTGGTCCATGATCCGGCTGGCGTCGCCCTCGGAGAGCGTCGTTCCCAGCAGGGACTTGGCATAAGCGAGTCCGCCGGCTTCGGTATAGGAACGGGCCAGGGCGAGGCGGTGAAACTCCTCGACCACGGCCTGCCTTTCCGCGACTTCGACGCTGGCGAGGTGGGCGATCTCGCGAGACACGATCTCCACCTGTTCCTCGGTGAGCTTTTTAAGAATCTCACCGGCGGTGGCCTTGTCAAGGCTGACGAGGAGAATTGCCGTCTTGCGAATTCCCTTGATCGTCTTCTCGTCCGATCGCTGTTTTTTTTCTGCCGTTATCGCGGGCATAACCTGCGTCCACTACAAATGCGTTGCGAGCGTCCTGAAACGTTGCGGCGTCGTGGTTTCAACGGCGCGCCGATGGCACTCCTGAGGTCCGCCAAACGGCAAGCCGCGATGATGACTTCATCTCTCAATGTTCTAACTTTCATCCTTGAGCCAGTTTTGAACGATGCTCGCGGCTGAGTCTGCATCTTCCTTCACCAATTGACTGATCTGGTCGACAATTTGCCGGCTTCGGACCAGCCCCTCGTCCACTTCCTGTCCGATGATGGCGCTGTGCATCTCTTCCGCCTCTCCCACGGTGACGGGGCCGCCGCCGAGGGGGAAGATCTCAGGCGCTCCTGCGAAATTGCGCTGCCCTGCCCCTGCCAAGGCGGCGGACTTGGCGGCAATCACTGAACCCTGGGCCTTCTTCGCAATCCGCAGGACAAAGAAGAGGCTGATCATCGCCAACAACGCCAGGCCGGCGCGGGGGCCGTAGTCCTTGGCCAGCATGATGAACTCGCTGGAGCCGACCGGTGATCCGGCCTGCACCGGCGGGGCCACGTCGTAATACAGGGCAACGACGACCTGGTCGTCACCCTTCGCCTGCAAGAGAGTCTTGACGGTATTGCGAATCTTGGGAAGTTCGACCTCGGCCAGTGCGTCGACCTGATCGGCGGGGATGGGCTGGTCCGGGTCAATGGCCTGCTGCTGCCGGTAGACTTGTTCGAGATAGCTGCGCGGCACGCTGACGCTGGCGGTCAATCGCTCGACGAGGCCGGCAGGCTTGACGGTGCTGGTGTGTGTCTGGCTCCGCTCGCCGGACAGGTCGGTGGAGGACTCGCTCCGTGTGCTGCCGGTGCCTGGGCCTTGGGCGGTGATGGCGCTGCCGCGATTGGGCTGAACACCGGGGCCCGTGGCGACGGCCGCGGACGTGGTTTCCTCGGTCGTCTCCGATTCCTTGAGAACGACCGGCGGGCCGAGTTCCTTTTTCTCCATGTGCTCATCGTTGTCTCGAAGCTTGGCGCGGACGTTGACGACCAGACCTTTAATGTATTCCAACTGGTCGTAGATCATTCCGGTATAGTGGTCTTCCTGGGCGCGCTGGCGTTCGAGCAGGTCATTGCCAAGCGTGTTTTCAGGATCGGGCGGGCGATAGTATTGGGAGCCGTCGGTGATTCTGACGTCGGCGACGTCGAGCCCTTCGACGGCGCCGGCGACGAAATTGGCAATGGCGGCGATGCGTTTCCGGTCGAGAGTGTCGCCCGAGTCGAGGGTGACGTGTACGCTTGCTCTTGCGCCGGACTTGACTCTGCCGAGGCCGCGCTTCTGGGGTTTGTCAACGAAGGCGTTAGCATCGCGGATTCCCTGAAAGCGGCGCAGGACGGCGGAGATTTCGGTTTCCAGGCCGCGATTCTGGCGCCAGCGTTGTTCCTGGTCGCTGACGAAGACGCTGGCATCTTTGATGAGTGCGGCGTATCCGAGACTGGTGTCGCGCGGCAGGGCTCCGCGTTGGGCGAGGAATGCCTGCCATCTTTGACGGTCGTCGTCATTGCCGCGGATCATGATGCGGTCCTGGTCGACCTTGGTCTTGACGCCGACGACGGCCAACTCGGCCTGGGCCTGGCGAATTTGCTCGGCGGTGAAGGGTTGATCCAGAAGGGTGGTCCATTCCGGAACCGCGGCCCACCGCATCATCTGGTAGACACCCCCCAGGAGTACAACAATGAGGAGGCCGACGGCGATCTGCTGCGAAACGGACATGGTCCGCAGTTGCTCGGTGATCGCCTTGGATTGTTCCTTGATGAATGCCATTTGTCCTTCGCTCAGTCCTTCCGCCGGTGCGCAGCTCTGATTCTTCCCACCGCGTCCTGACGGTCGCGGCTCCGATCAGCAGGCGAGAAGCGCCGTTAGACGCGCATCTGATTGATCTCGTTCAAGGCGTCGATCAGTTTGTTCCTGATCTCCATCAAGAGGTCGAAGGCGACGCCGGCCTTTCGCGACGCGCTGAAGACCTCCGCCACGTTATCTGTTTCGCCGGTCATCAACCTCTGGACGCCGGCGTCGGCCTCGTTCTGCAACTCGTTCACTTTCTCCAGGCTGCTGAGGAGGTATTCCTTGAAGTCCTTGGAGGGCAGGGCATCGGGCTTGGTGGTTGGCGCGGAGGTCGCCGGAGCCTGAACCTGCCTGAAAGGGAGCATGCTCCCGGCGCCGATGGTCGGATCAGCCATGTTGTTTTCTCACTCACTCACTCGTCCGCCAAACGGCCCGCCAAACGGCAAGCCGTGGTTGTGCGTTTATTCCCATACATTGAGGTCCGTGGATTCTCCTGTTGGGATGACTCATGCCAGCAGCCTCATGGAGCTGGCGATGATCGATTTCGTCGCCTCCATCGCCGTGACGTTTGCCTCATAGGCACGCACGGCGACCATCGCGTTGATCATTTCCGTCGCCATGTCCACGTTCGGGTAATAGACAATGCCGTTTTCGTCGGCGTCGGGATGGCTTGGATCCTTGACTTCCCGCGTCGGGTGGCGATGGTCTTCCACGACGCTGTCGACGTGGACTCCCGGTTTCCCGCCGGGTGCGCCTTGCGCCAGCAAAGCGACGCGCCGCAGGAAGGGGCCGGGGTTTCCGTCGAGTCGGCGGGTGGTCTGCGCGTTGGCGATGTTTCCCGCGATGGTGTCGAGCTGGATGCGCTGCGCGACCAAACCCGACGTGCTGATGTCTATTGCGCCGATCATGCTTTCACTGTCCCGTCTCTGTCCGCGCGGGCTGAAGCCCGCAGGCCCAGGCGCGGACTAAAGTCCGCGGATTATCTCAACCGACCTCTAACGGCCTTCTGTATCCCGTCGTAGTACCCCTTGAGAAGCTCCGCGGCCATTTGGCTCATCATGGCGTTTTGAGCCAGGCCGGCCATTTGCTTTTCGATTCGGGCGTTGGTTCCGTCGTGAAAGAGGAGGTTTTCGACCGGTTCTTCGCTTGGGTGAACCTCGAGGAAGCCGGCGGCATCGGTGCGAAACTCGCCGGAGGTCTCAAGCTTGAAGTCGCCGCCGGCGGCCTGCCTGTCGGCGGCCTTTCGCAGCGCAGCCTGAAACGCGCCGGTGTCCAGTTGTTTGGCGCGGTATCCCGGCGTGGTGATATTGGCGATGTTGGTCGCGAACATCCGGTTTCGAGCCTCGGTGAAGGCCAGCGCCTTTTCGAGGACGGGAAACGCGCCACCACTGGTTACATCCGTCACAAACACGGTCAATCCTCCTCAGACCCGATCGCGCGCGACCGGGCCGGCTCCAGATCAGGCAAGGGCCATGCCACGCGGGGCGGGGCACTTCGGGGCCTGAAAACCGTTCAGTTATCACCCCCGTTGGACGGGGACGGGCAGGTCTTGCCTGCCCGCGCAGGAGTTGCGCCGATTCGGTGATCGCCGAATGCTATCCCGCCAGTCGCTGTTGCTGCTGTGCAGCGGCGGCTTCCTCGCGCCACCGCTTGAGTTTCATGCCCAGGGTGCGAATGCCGATCCCGAGGGCTTTGGCGGTCTTTTCACGATGACCGTTGAACTTCACGAGGGTCTGTTCGATGAGAGCGCGTTCCATGTCCTTCATCAGGTGTCCGGGGCGCGCGGGACTCACCAGGGTCCTGGCCTGCTCGTCGGGCGAGTTCATCCAGGGCTCGATCAGCGGGCTGTCGATTCGGTCGTCCCGGCAGAGGACGGCGGCGCGCTCGCAAACGTTTTCCAATTCGCGCACGTTGCCGGGCCAATGGTAGGCTTCGAGCATGGCCATGGCCCGGGCGGTGAACTGCCTGGTCTCGCGGCCTTCTCGGCGCGCGACGCGAGCGAGGAAGTGGTCGGCCATTTCCTGAATATCGTCCCGTCGATCGCGCAGCGGTGGGATCATCAGTGGAAGGACGCTGATACGGAAGAAGAGATCTTCCCTGAACCGGCGTCGCGCGACCCAGTCGGAAAGATCGCGGTTCGTGGTTGCGATCACGCGAACATTCGTCTTCATGGTGACGCAGCTACCGACGCGCTCGAACTCTCTCTCCTGAAGGACGCGGAGCAGCTTGGCCTGGACCGGCAGCGATATTTCGCTGACCTCGTCGAGCAAAAGGGTTCCGCCGGATGCGAGTTCGAATCGGCCTTTGCGCAGTTTCTCAGCGCCGGTGAAGGCGCCGCGTTCATGCCCGAAGAGCTCGCTTTCCAAAAGGTTGGGCGAGAGGGCGGCGCAGTTGACGCACATCATGGGGCCGGCGGCGCGGGGCGAGGCGGCGTGAATGGCACGGGCGACGATTTCCTTGCCGGTTCCGCTTTCTCCCTGGATCAAGACGGTGGCCTGACTCTTGGCGACGCGATCGATCTGTGATCGGACCTGGCGCATCACCCGGCTGGTGCCGACGAGTTCACACTCGGCCTGCCAATCGCCGAGCGAGGCTCGGAGCGCCTCGTTTTCACCCGTGAGTCTGCGCATGGTGGCGGCGCGCTCGACAACGAGACCGATCGCGTTGGCCTCGAAGGGTTTTTGGATGTAGTCGAAGGCGCCCAGCTTCATCGCCTCGACGGCGTTGGGGATGCTGGCGTAGGCGGTCATCAGGACGAACGGCGTTTCGATGGAGCGCGCCCGGATCGACCTGAGAAGCTCAATTCCATCCATGCCGGGCATCTTCAGATCGGAGATGATCACGTCGAGTTCGGACGGGATCAGGCTTTCCAGGGCCTGTCGCGGGTCCGCGAAGGTGACGACTTCGTGCCCCAGGCCGGTGAGGATGTCCGTCAGTGAATCCCGCATGACGTCCTTGTCATCGATAATGCATACACACGCCATCTTGTTGCTCCTTCTTGTGCGACTTCGGTCCTTCCGATCCGTGGCGGACCGTTTTTGCCAATTGTCTCATTCAGTCTTGGACGCCGATCCGGCGCGACGACTCTTCTCGTCCGTCCTGCGTCGGGACGACCGTGAACGGTTCACTCCTCAAGTTTGTGGCGGCAGGTTCAAGACGAATCGTGCGCCGCCTTCTGTTCTGTTGGACGCTCTGACCGATCCGCCGTGGGCTTCGGCGATGCGGTGAACGATGGCCAGGCCAAGGCCCGTTCCGCTGGCTTTCGTTGTAAAGAACGGGTTGAAAATGCGGTCCAATTTGTCCCTGGGTATGCCGGGGCCGTCGTCGGACACTTCGATGCGGACTTCGCCGCCGCTACCCCGGCTTGCCGAGAGCGTTGCGCGGCCATTCTCGCCCGCGGCCTGTACGGCGTTGATCAGCAGGTTGAGCAGGACTTGCCGCAGGCGCGGTGGGTCGCAATAGACCGTGACGTTGGGGGCCGCCGGGTCGATGGTCACGGTGGCTTGATACTCTCGTGCCCAATGGCAGACGGCCTGATGGATTTCACCGAGCACGTCTCCCAGTTTACAGACCTGTCGCTGGAGACGGTCCTCCTGCGCGAAGTCGAGGATTTCGGAGACCAACCGATCCAACGAGCGGACGCCCTGCGAGATCTTCGCGGCGGCGTTCTGCGGTTTTGGTTGGCCGTCGAGTTGTCGTTCCAGCATCGAGGCGTAGAGTGCGATGCCGCCCAACGGGTTTCGCACCTCGTGGGCAAGGCCGGCGGCCATTTCGCCGAGGGCGGCCAGCCTGTCTCGCCGGCGCAGTTCGGCATTCTTGCGTTTGAGCTCCTCACGGAGGCCGGCGACCTCACGATTCAACTGTTCGTGGGCGGTCTTGAGTCGGTCCGTGACCTCGCTGTAGGCCTTGAGTATCGCGGCGAGTTCGCGTTCTCTCTGGCTGAGGCCCGGTACGGTTTCTGTTGCTTGCATACGTTAAGCCCTAGCGTCGGTCATGCCGGCACGTGTTGTCGTTGATGCCTTGCCGTAGGCGGCGCTGGCTCGGCTTCCGGCGTCGAAGGTGGCGAGCCTGCCGGCCATGCTCTGTTGTTTCGCGGTGAGGGTGGCGGAATCTCTGCCGTCGCTCTGGAGAATCGCGGCGAGCGATCCGTTGACCTCCTCCAGCAACAGGGCCACCTGCCTGCGGCGCTGCTCATCCAGACTTCCGTAGAAGTTTGTCCACTGGGCACGATAGGGGGCGAGTCGTGCGTTGAGATTCACGAGTCCGTCCACCAGCCGTTGCCGCTCCGAGAGCAATCGGAGCAACGTTTCTGCATCGTCTTCGGCGACGAGCGACCTTTGCCGATCCGACAAGATGCGCAGTTGCCGGTGCAGGGTTCTCTGGTGTTCCAGCAGTGTCACCAACAGTCCGGCGTCGAGTTGTCGTTGCGATTCTTCGGTCATGGGCGTTTCACACAATCAATACGGCGTAATTTTTTCGATTCGCTGCGCCATGGCCTGCCAGTAGGCCCTTGAACTCATTCCCCTTTGGGTGTCGAAGGCGGCGGCAGGAATCTTGTTGAGCAGCCATTGCAATCGCGCCAAGGCTGCCCGGGCCTCTTCCCCCTGGCCGAGGCGCTGGTAGCAAGACACGACCTGCATGGTCGCGGAGACGGCCGCCGGCTCGTTTTCGTATCTCCAGGCCACCTCTCGATAGGCCTCGATGGCGGGACGCAGCTTTCCGAGATCACTTAGACAGTCGCCGATATAGAGATAACTCATTCTGAGATAGGTCGCTTCCAGGCCGGTCAGGCTTGATTCGTCCAGCGAAGCGAGCATTCGCCTGACGCGGCGATAGTTTTCCAGGGCTTCGGTGAATCGGCGTTCGGCTTCGGCGGCTGCCGCATCGTCGACACCAACGCCCGAGCCCTCGCGAATCGTCTGCGCACTGTTCCGGTAGGCCTCAGCCAGAAGGAACCGCAATCGCGGCATCTGCCGATCTTCCGGATAGAGGGCGACGGCATCTTCCAATCGAGAGATCGCCAATTCGAAATGGTCTGGCGCTTTGTCGCCGCTGAGCCTGTTGTAGTGCTCCGCGAGAAGGATCAATGCCCGGCGATACTCCTCGGCCTCCGGACGAAACAGTGGGTCGGGCCCGCGGTCGTCGACGATGTCCAGCAGCAGCTTCACGCCTCTGGGCGCGTACTCGCCGCCGGCGTTGAGGCGCGATTCGGCGAGGAGGACCATTGAACTGAGAGCGTCGGGTGATCGCGGGTATTCCTTCAGCAGTTTCTCATAAGCATTGATGGTCTCGATGTATTCCTTCCGGGCCTGGTGCGCGACACCGAGGCGATGCAGCGCCCCGGCCCGTCCCGCATAGGCGGGATGTTCCTTCACCAGCAGCGAGAACGTCTCGACAACGCGGTCAATTCTGCCGGCAGAATCGAACGCGTCGGCGGCCAACTCGAGCGCCCGAGCCGATGCTTCTTCGTCGAATGGATAGAGATTCGACTGAACGAGGTACATCTCGGCCGCCTGCTGAAAGAGGGAGCGAGCCGCAGCGCGGCGGTCCGTTGGGTTGACCTGGGATGAAGCAGCGCTTTCCTCGCGCGCGTCGGGGGCCTCGCTCGCGCTTCGGGCTGGTTTGGTGCTGTTGGCAACCGCGCGCGCTGAAGCCCGCGGCGCTTCGGGGGGGAGTTGTTTCTTTGCGGTGGCGGTGGCGAGTTCGACCAGGTTGTCCGCAATGCGGGACATGTAATTCGACCGCTGCTGGAGGTCGGCTTCAGGCAGCAGGGAAAGTGCCAGTTGAAGGTACTGTATTCCGAGCCGGCGATTGTCATCTTGCAAAAGAGATTCAGCAGCGGTGGTGAGCGTGGCCCTGAGGAGATCGAGGTCGAGGACGTGACCCGTTGGGCCGTTGGCTATGCCGAGATTCTCGGCGCGGTGGCTTGAGGGGCGCGTGCCCTGGGGGAGGATTCTTTCCTTGAGGGCCTGGAAAACCTCCAGGGCGCGCGCGTGGCGTTCGAGCATGACGAGGCACTCAGCGCGGCCGAGTTGGCAAGCGTCGTGGATCGGACCTGACTGGAAGGCGACCAGGACATCTTCGTAGAAGGAGAGCGCTGCCTGGGGGCGTTGGTCGTCCTGCTGAATCTTCCCGAGGAGCCAGCCGGCCTTGGCCCAAAGTTCATCGCGCGGGGTCCAGTTGTTTCGGAGGGACCGCATCAAGGTCTCGGCTTCGTCCGGTCTGCCGGCCCGCTGGAGGCAGAGTGCCGCGAGATACTCGATGGCAAGCTTTTGTTCGGTTCCCGTCAATCTGGCCCTGCCGTCTTCTGCCAGGGCGAGCGCATCCGAGGTCTGGTCGAGACTGAGCAGCCAGAGCAGTTTGTGCTCCAAAGCCCAGAGATAGTTTCCGGGTGTTGCTTCGTGGTCCTCGAGGATGGCTTCGAGATCGGTAAGGCCATCGGGGGCAAGGGGCTTGCCGAGCTCCGCCTGGAGTTCGATCAGTTTCCGATGGACTCGATCGCGGGCCATGAAGGGACCGACAACTGCGCTGCCGCCGGCGGGATGTTCGAGGCGAAGGGCCTGGCGGAAGGCGTCGATCGCGTCGACCGGCCGGCCTGACCACTGGTAGGCAGCGCCGAGAGCGGTCCAATCGTTGGCGTCGGGTGTGGCTCCGAGCTGAACGGCATCCCGGAAACTGGTGATCATGGTCCGGACGTTTTCCGGTTCGTGCGTTTGGAAGCCTGCTTCCGCCTGATAGATCGTTCCGACCAGTTGGCGATGAAGCTCGGCTTGCTGCTCCGCCGGGCGCTCCTGGTCTTTCAAGAGATAGACGATGTAGGCGTTTGCCCTGGTCAGGGCGCGGGCGCGGCGGAGTTGGTGTATCCACTCGAGTTGCTGCTGAGGGGTGACGCGCTCGAAGCCCGAGGCGACGTGAGCCAGGCCCGTGGCCAGGACGCCGACCGCCAACACGAGGAGCGGAATCTGCCAGCGCCGGGCGATGGTGCCGCGAATCGGGAGTAATTGTCCTGCGCTCATCCTGAGCCTCATCCCTGCCACCCGCAGAGGCCGCTTTCGGCGCGGCTGGTCCGCGGTATGCCGGTCCGGCATCCATGCCGACCGAATTTGGCGACTTCCACCCTCGGCGGCCGGTTCCATGAGAAGCAACCGCTCTACGGTGAATGAGTCAGGTCAATTATCGGCGGGAAGTGCGCCCGGCGGTCAGCACATTTTTTTTGGACGAAAAGGCGGGGATTGCCGCCGAAACTGTTGCCAACATTGAGAGGCTGTTCGGAATTGAACCAACGGATGGCGTTGTTTGCCGAGGCGGTTTTTTTTGGAGGGTGGCGCAGGACTTGACCCGTGGTACAAGCATCCCGCCTATGTCTCCACCGGATTAGCCGCGGTCCGCCAAACGGCAAGCCGCTGCGTAGGGGGTGATTCCCAACTCCGCGTCTATCCGTGCTCGACTGTATTCGGTGGTGCGGCTTAATGGTCTTTGTTGAAGAGGGCCTTGCGTGTTTGCATCAGGGAAATCACTGAATCGGCGCAGTAGTCTGCTCGAATGCGGCCATTCCAAGGCGTCGTCCGAATGCCGCCGAGGACGTCGCGCGGGCTTCCGACGTGGTAGCAGCCCATCTCGCGAACCTCCAACTGCATCACGAAGCGAGCGGCGGCGAGGGTGGCTCTGCGGTAGCGTTCGGCGCGTGGCTCATCACCGATTCGCCGAGCCAGGGTGAGGCCGTCAGCCAAGGCGGCCAGATAGATGGCGGTGTCGGCGCCGACGAGACCCGGCTCCCTGGCGTTGATGGCGCCGCAAAGTTCGGGATAGACGCCGGCCCCGTCGGGTATTTGGAGCGCGGCGAGGCGATCCAGGATTTGGAACACCACGTCGCTCAACCGCGCATCATTTGTACTGTCATAATGTAATGAAAAAGCGCGCACCATGGCGGCTGCCGCGGTGGGGGAGAGTCCGTCGTCATTGGCTTCGGGTGCGACGGACTTTCGATAGTACGACAGCGCGCGGAGGATGGCTTTGTCGATGCGGGCTTGATCGGCAGGATTGGGTGAGCCGGTGCCGTCCGAAGCGGCTTCGGCCAGCGCCAAGAGGGCCCAGCCTGCCGCCGTGTCCTGTTCCGGCTTTGGGTTGGTGGAGATGACGGCGGGTGTTTCAGGTCGAAGGTCCATGACGATGCGGCCGTCGGGTGCCTGCGAGGCGATGATGCCTTCAACCAATGCCTTCCGCTGCTCGGCATACGGCTGAGTGGCGCCGTGGCAGAGGGCGTGCATCGCTGAGACGAGTCGGGCGGAGATTTCCAGGTAGCTACGGTGGCCGGGTATCACCAGGGCCCGGCCGGCAGGTTCGAGCCTTGGCGGCCCCGCCGGCCTGGTGGTTGGCACGGGGAGCATGATGGGCTGAAGGTACTTGTCGAAGCTGTCGATTCCGCGGATGGCATCGACGTTTGGGTCGCTTTTCTTCACCGACGTGAACACAGGCGCGACACCTGTGCCACTGTCTTGAAACAGCTTCTCAGGGTCGTCCCCAATGGCGGCGGTCCATGTCGCCCAGGAGGCGAGACCGACGAGGGCTCCGAGTTGGACGGTGGCGACGTTGCCCGGCTCGTAGCGATTGGCACTGGGGTTGTACTCATGGGCGAAGGCGCCGCCGGCGTTTTGGCGGTAGTGCAAATAGTGGCCGAGGCGGTAGATGGCGGCGTCGAGTCGGCGTCGAGTGGATTCGGCGTTCTCGCTGTCAATGACGAGCGGCGGAACGAGAGTCTCGCCACGAAGCAATCGAACCGGCGGCTGCTTTGCGGAGGGCTGCCACAGGTGAACCGCCCAGAAGCGGAAGTATCGGATGTCATGGCCATGAAGGAGCTTTTGGCCGTGGTCGAGGCCCACTCCGCGTTCGGCTTCAATCAGAGCCAGGTCCGGTGAATAGTTCAGTTCGATAATCTGACTGGGCCGGGTCCAGGCGCGTTTTTGGCGAAACTCGACGCCGATGCCCTCGGCGGCAGGCTCGAAGGCGTGGAGCAACTCGTCGGTCCACTCCCCGCCTTCGCCGAAGTATTTCATCTCCAGGTATTCGCGGGTGCCAAGCCACTCGAACTCAAGGCCGAGCCTGGGCAGCCGGTCTTTGGCGAGGTTGATTCTCTCGGCGAGGGCCTTGCGACCGAGCAGTGTTCCAGCCGCTGCGGCCGCATCGGTGATGTCCATTTCGCCCGACTGGGCCTCGGCGAGGGCGGTGCCGTGGGATCGCAGGGTGAGATGGACGATGCCCTTGGCGCCGGCCAAACCGAGCGGGTGGTATCGCACTGACCTCTCGGGGCGACCGATGACTATGTCCTCGAAGGCGCGGCGAGCGTAGTGGACGAGAAGGGCGAGGTCTTCGTCCGCCAGGGGCGGGACGACGCCCGCGGGCTGGGAGGCCGGGGCCGAGGACGGCCCGGCTCGCTGGATCACGGACAGCCCGGCTCGCTGGATCACGGGCGGCCCGGCTCGCTGGGTGGTGGGCGGTTCGGCCGGGGGTGGGGCGCCCGTCGGGCCGGGAAGGTGGAGGAGAATAACCAGACAAAGGATGCGGTGGGTCATCTGTGTCTTTCGTTACGAATCAGGCCGTGGGCAACGGCGAAACGTGAATCGGATCGGGATGGCTGTTTGGCATTTGCCAGTCCTTTGGGACCATGAATCGGATTTTTTCGGGTGCGAGGCGGAACTCGGCCGGTAGCCAGCCGGCGAAATCGCCATCGACCTCCAGGGGTACGCGGCCATCCGACCATACCCGAATGTGTCGAGCCTGCCTGTATATGACGGCGGGGCTGTCTTCGTGCTCCTGCAACCATGTCTTCCAGAAATGCCAGAGTACGGGCCAGTGGCTTCGGGCAGGCACGATGCAAAGATCAAGCAGACCGTCGTTGGGGCATGCCCGATGGAGAATCTGAAGCCCGAGGGCGTATTGTGGCACGTTGCCGACAAGGACCCATGCCGGCCCCTGGTGGACGGGGCTACCATCGGCTTCGACGCAGAGGCGGTGGTATCGATATTGGCAGAGGGTCTGCCAGACGGGTTTGACGTAGTTCCAATGGGAGATGCGGCCACGGCGCTGTTCGCTGAGCAGGCGGACGGCCTCGGCATCCGGGCCCACGCCGGCCACGAGGAGGAACCGTTTGCCGTTGTATAAGGCGACATCCAGGCTGATGGTCCGACTCTGCCGGAAGACCTGCCAGAGGGCGTCGGCATCGAGGTGCAGGCGGAAGTACCTGGCGAGCAGGTTTTCGGTGCCGCCGGGGACCAGGAAGACCGGCACATCGCTGCCCGCCAATCCATCGACGACCTCGCTGACGGTGCCGTCGCCGCCGCAGACCATCAGGGCGTCGACAGATTCCTCGCCGCTTCTTCGGGCGACGTCTCGTGCCTCACCCGGTCGGCGCGTGGTATGGACGCTGAGTTTGAGGCCGATCTGGGACATTCGCCGAGATAGGGAGTCCAACATATCACGAGACCCGGCGCGGCCGGAGATGGGGTTGAGGATGACTTGCACGAGGCCGCATCGGGTCAAGACCGCACCTGTGGACTCGGACCATTGGGCCGCGTGCCGGTGTCGCCGTCGGGCCTTGGCGGCGCTTGGGGCTGGTTTCATGCCGGAGGGCCGAGCCCCACATGGAGGTGGCCGAAACGCCGGTCGGCGGCTTGCGTTTCTACTGTACAAGGCGGCGGAGGTCCGGTCGATCGGGGGCGGGTTTGACCGAACCGGAACCGGTTTGTAACGTCCCATTGGGGATGATTCCGCCAGATTCCGATTCTTATAGATGGTCGCGTCAATGCAGACAGAGGGCAAGACCCTGAACCTCCCTACCGAACCGCCCGGCGCCGTGGACGTCCAGATTGTCGCGGTCCCGCGGCCTGACACGCTCCGCGATACGGTTGAGTCAATCGTCGTTGCGTTCATCATGGCCTTCGTGTTTCGGGCGTTCGTGGTCGAAGCCTTCATCATACCGACCGGGTCGATGGCTCCGTCGCTGTACGGCCAACACGGTCAACACCGCTGCCCGATGTGCCAATACCCGTTCGCCTACGGGATTCGCGAGGCGGTTCCGAATACGCCGCAGCAGGCCACACTGTCTTCGATATTTTCCGTTCGCTGCCCGAATTGTACGTGGGACGGCGAAGGAAATCGCAATTTGAACCTGGGCCTTGACCGTGTCGTGCCGAATTCCGGCGACCGCATCCTCGTGCTGAAGTGGCCTTACGACATCGGCGGCGACCTGCTCGGTCCACAGCGTTGGGACGTGGTGGTCTTCAAGGATCCTCAAGACGGTGAGACGAACTTCATCAAGCGATTGATCGGTCTGCCGGGTGAGGTGTTGGAGATCATCAATGGGGATATTTACACGGCCCCGGTTGACTCGGTACCGGAAGACGTCATTGCGGCGTTGTCGCAACCGCCGCCGGAGAGCCCGACGGAGCGCCGCCTCAGCGAAAGCCAGTCCGAGCGTTTGGCGAAGCTTCTGAATATCCAACGGAAGACGACGATCGCCCAATCGCAATTGTGGATGATTCATTACGATCATGATTACGGGCCGCGCGACCTGCGGGTCCGCTCCGGCGGCTACTATGAGCCGCCGTTTTGGGAAGGAACGACCGAGACGGACAAGAAGGCCTGGGATGCAAGCTCGCCGGTCGTTCGATATCAGCCACCCGATGATCAACCACACTGGCTCTGGCTGAAGGGCAAACCCATTCAGGACGACTATGGCTACAACGGCGTGAACTACGGGAAGGCCCAGCATGACCGGTCCTGTGACGTGGGTGACGTGCGGCTGAAGTTTGTTCTGGTGCCCGGCGCGGGTCAGGGAGAGATTTGCTTCCTGTTGAGCAAGGGCCGGGACCGTTTTCGGGCGACGCTGCGAAGCGACGGGGTGGTGGTATTGGAACGTGCCGGACGTAGCTCGGTCTGGGCCAGCCTTCGCGAGGCGCAGAGGTCGCCGCTTGAAATCGGCAAGGCGATGGACATCGAGATGGAAAACGTCGACTACCGCGTGGCGCTGCGCATCGACGGCGAGGAGGTGGTCTGGACGGATGACGATCAGTATCAGCCCAACATGGAGACTCTGCTTCATTCACCGTATCAAGATGGGCGGGGTTTGCGGGCACAAGTCGGCATCGGGTGCCGAGGAATCGGCGCGGAGCTTCACCATTTGCAGGTCCACCGCGACGTGTTCTATCGGTCAGACTTTCCGCTCGGCTCCCCGCTGCGGAATGAGGATCGATCGTTTCGAGACTATCCCGGCTGGGCAACGGCGAACAATCCGATCCTGCTCCGAGACGACCCGCCCGATTTTTTCTGCTGCGGCGACAACAGCCCCCAGAGCAAGGATGGACGACTGTGGGTGGACGTCTCGCCGATGTTGCGGAACCGAAAGGACTACCAGTATGGCACCGTGCCGGGCGACCAGCTCATCGGCCGTGCATTCTTCGTGTATTGGCCGAGCGGCCTGCGGTTTTCCAAGGAGACGCTGGCGATAATTCCCAACGTGGGCCGCATGCGGATGATTCGATAGGGACGGAAGTTGCACGGCACGAGCGTCTTGTGAGATGTTGTTTCAGGACAGTCCGCCCACCAACACGTTATGCACAGTCGCAAGCCGGGCCGAGGCCGGTTGGAAGGTTATCGGAAGTTGCGCGTCAAGCGATCTGTCCGTGTGGGCTCTTTTCACAAGCCGGCGGAACCCGGTCCGCTTCCATTTTTCCTCATAATCGCTTGGTGCCTCTGTAGATAGCCTTCTTCTGTTATTCCCTCCCGCTTTTGGCGGCACTTTTGTGATTTGCGCTCTATACTGCCGCTCCGATGGTCCTCGGGGCTGAATCCGTGGATGAATCGGTCGATCGTGAACAAGTTGCCAACAGGCTTCGGATAACCCATCTTCGGTCTTCATCATGGCTCAAACCGGCCCACTTCTGGTATCCCGAAATCTCGTGAAATCGTACGGCGGCAGACGGGTGGTCGACGATGTCGGCTTCCACGTCGGCCGGGGTGAAATCGTCGGCTTGCTGGGCCGCAACGGGGCCGGGAAGACGACGAGCTTTCGCATGACCGTGGGGATGGTCAAACCCGACGGCGGATCGGTGTTGTTCAACGGAGAGGACATCACCGATCTGCCTATGTACAAGCGGGCCCAGCGGGGCCTGGGGTATCTGTCGCAGGAGAGCAGCGTCTTCGTTCGCCTCAACGTCGAGCAGAATCTGTTGGCGGTGCTGGAGCTGACTCCCGGCAGCAACGCCGTCGATCGCCGGCGGCGCGCTTATGATCTCATGGAGCAGTTCGGGCTGCTGAAACAGGCACGACAGGAGGCTCGAACCCTGTCTGGCGGTGAGCGTCGCAAATTGGAGATTGCGCGGGCATTGACCACACAGCCGGCGATCATCCTGCTGGATGAGCCGTTCAGCGGTGTCGATCCGATTGCGGTCCAGGACCTTCAGAAAGAGATTCTCCACCTCCGAGATGACCTGGGGCTGTCGATCCTCTTGACGGATCATAACGTGCGGCAGACGCTCGAAGTGACGGATCGGAGCTACATCATCCATGAAGGGCAGGTGATTGCGGAGGGATCGCCCCGAAAGCTGATAAATGACCCGGTCGTTCGGGACAGCTATCTCGGCAGCACGTTCAAGGGCGACGAGTTTGACGAGGGCTCGATCGGTGGCGGTGATGCCGCCGGCAGGCGGGCCGCTTCCCGGCCGGGTTAATGGGGGGAATGGGCGGGTGCAGCGTGGCGAGGCGCTCCATCGGGTCGCGGCCGAGCCGTGGCCTGTTTGCGAACGGCCCATCTCGATCGATTTATTCCATGTCGTAACAGATTGGTGGAATCGGCTGCCGATTCCTGGGGGCGTCCGGCTTGGGTGGCCGGCCGCGGCGGCAGAGCCTGTTCCACAGGCGCATCAGCAGATTTCTGGGATCGGTGCCGCTGGGTTTGGGGTTCGGGGTGTCCATGACGTTCCCTCCTCTGAGGCCGGGGAGGCCCTTGGGCCGGCGAGGAATCGGGCCGCGTGGTGTGCAGGAGAGTGGTGAGCAGGATTCGTGCCACAGGCGGGAGATGGCGGCGAGCCCGGCCCAGCCGGGAGACTTGGGCAAATCTACCCATTGTCGGGGGTTGGAGGGTGGTGTAGGCGGCCCAGCGAACGGGCAAACCTCGGTGCGGCTGCCTCCGGCGGGATCTCTGGTGGAAGGACACATAGTGGGCCGTTATACTTGAGATAAGGTGGGTGAAGGCGGCGACGATGGAGCGTCTCGTATCCAAAGCTATCCTTCTCCTTCATTATTTGCTTCACGTTCCATCGCTCACCTGTTGCTCAAAGCCGGGTTATGGCGCCGCAGCCACGTTCGCCCTTGTCGAAGCCGGCAAGCGGGGGCGTCGACCTGTTCAAGGGCGCCAGAGCCGACCCAGGGTTCCTGGCAGCGCCCGGCGCTGGGTGATTCGGCCCGTGGGAGTGGCATCTCGTCATCTCATTCATCAAGCGGCTGTCTGAGATTGAGATGACGCGGCCTGGGTGCCCTTGCGAGTGAGCCATGGCGAAGCGACTCGAGACATTGATGCACGTTCGTGAGATCGGGACCGGTGCCGGGACCAAGGTCTCGCTGATGCGCGACGTCAACGACGATAAGCTGTACTGCAAGAAATACGTTTCGGTCAGCGCTCCGAACTGGCAGTCCCAGATTCGCCAGTTGAAGAACGAGTTCGACGTCGGCGTCAACAACAACCACCCCGTCCTGCGTAGGACGATCGAGTACGGCATCGTCAAGCGAAAGCTGCGGGCGATCGAGGCCTACAACATCCTGCCCTACGTGGAAGCGATTCCGCTGGACAAGTACGCGGAGACCGCCCCGACGCAGCTCCTGGTCAAGATATTCTGGCACGTCGCCGACGGGCTCCTGGCACTTCACAACCGGAAGTTCGTCCACGCCGACCTGAAGCCGGGCAACATCCTTTGCGCGAAGAACGGGCGGCCGACGGTGATCGACTTCGGCCAGGCCTGCCCTCTCTACACGCGCAAGCAAAGGATTCAGGGAACGAAGGACTTCATCGCGAAGGAGCAGGTGGAGCGCAAAGCGCTGGATCAGCGCACCGACGTGTTCGGTCTCGGGGCCACGATGCACCGGATTCTGCTGGGCAGATCGGCCGAGACGGAACTGAACTCGACCAGCGTGACCAAGTCCGGGGTGAGCCTCGATTTTTGGCAGGACGAACGCTTCGACCAATCCAAACAGCTCGATCCGATGGTTCTGAAGCTGATTGAAGACTGCTGTCAACAGGAGCGGGAAAACCGTCCCAGGAGCATGCAACTGGTCAAGGACCGGTTGGAAGTGAGCTTTGAGCGATACTCAAAGACGGGCTGAGCCTTTGCCAAGCTACATCGTGACTCTTTAGCCATCCGCAAAGCCAGGCTTGCACCAGGCCGGCGGCGGGTGAGGCTGTTTCGCGACACGGGGCTGTCTGGATTCAGGCTTTCGCCGGAATGACGCGACCCTTGGCATGACGCTGCTGCGGGAATGACGCTACCGCCGGCGTGACGCTACGCGGCGGAGAGGGCCTTGGCCTTGGCGAGTTCGACGAGGGCGTCGAAGGCCTCGGGATCGGCGATGGCGATCTCGCTGAGCATCTTGCGATTCAGATCGATCGTCGCCATTTTCAGGCCGTAGATGAACCGACCATAGGAGGTTCCGCGAGCCCGGCAGGCGCCGGTGATACGGGTGATCCAGAGTCGGCGGAAATCGCCCTTTCGCCGCCGGCGATCGCGATAGGCATAGACGCCTGCGCGGAGCAGGGTGTCGCGGGCGGGGCGCAAGAGCTTGCTGCGGCCGCCATAGTAGCCTCGGGCCTGCTTGAGGATTCGTTTGACGCGTTTGTGATGAGCGACGCCGCCTTTGGTGTGTGGCATGGTGTTATCTCCGAGACGGCGTTGAATTGCCGTTCTTTTGGTCCGGTGCTTCTTGCAAGCAGTGTGCAACCGGCAAGCGTGCGATCAACAGATGGGTCGTATGACCCATCCTAGCCATACTCTCCGGCGGCCGCCAAACGGCAAGCCGGGTGTCGGGGTATTCCTGACTTGCGGCGCGTTTCTCCGTGCCGCGACGAACCGGGGCTTATGCCAATAAGTAACGCTTGATGCGGGCCACGAGCGTAGGGTTATTCAAACTTACGTGCTTGCGGGCTCGACGACGACGGGCGGCGTTCATGCCGCTCATCAGGTGGCCGGCGCCGCTCTTGTTGTATCTCAGCTTGCCTCGCGCGCTCACCTTCATTCGCTTGGCCAGGCCCTTGTGGCGTTTCATCTTCGGCATCGTCTCGTGTCTCCCGATCGCGCGTGCGAAAAACCTTGAAAACGAACTACTATACCTCCCTCACCCTGGGCCTGCAAGCGGCGGCTGCCCGTCGGTGGTGGTATCGTTTGGGTGCCACGGACGGCTTGCCCGCCCGTGCCGACACTGGCAGCAAGCTGCCAGTGGCACCCGTCAAGCAAACGATACCAGTACCTGCCCGTCTAGGCCGACGTGGCATCGCCAGGAATGGGATCAGGGCTCCCGGGGGCCGGAGCCGTCTGGTTGGCCGGCGCGTCCTCCATTGGGGCCGGGGGGTTGCTCTTTTTTTCGACGGTCGCAGCCTTGGGCCTGGATTTGCCCGACGCGGGGGCCTTCGCCGGGACCAGGACCATGGTCATCCGCCGGCCCATGGCACGGGGATGGCGGTCGACCTTGGCGACCGTCTCAAGGGCCTTGATGATGTCGTTGAAGATCGCCATGCCGAGGTCGTGGTGGAACCGTTCACGGCCGCGGAACAGCATCGTGAACTGGACCCGATCCCCTTGCTCGAGGAAACCCTCGGCCCGTTTGAGTTTGATGTCTCTGTCGTGGGCATCGGTCTTGGGGCGGAGCCGGACCTCTTTGATTTTCTGCTCGTGGTGTCTCTGCTTCTGTTTCTTGGCCAGGTTGTACTTGTGCTTGCCGTAATCCATGATTCGGCAGACGGGAGGGCGTTCGTTGGGAGAGACCTCGACCAGGTCGAGTCCCGCTTCGCGCGCCCTTCGAATGGCTTCATCGATGGAGATGATGCCCAACATGTTCTTGTCCTGGTCGATCAACCGGATGGGTGTGAGGCGGATCTGTTCATTGCATCTCAATCTGGAAATAGGCGATCACCTTCCTTTCATTCAGGCGGGCGGAAACAATCCGCGCCGGCCGTTTGGGCGGCCGGCATGTCGGCTTGGGGCCGGTTTTCCTGCAACAGCATGGCAAGGAAGTCGTCCACTCCCATGTCATCCAGTTGCCTGCCATCGCGGTCGTTGACGTTGACCGTTCGATTGGCGACTTCCTGTTCGCCGACGACGGCGATGTAGGGAATCTTCATTTTTCTGGCGCGGTGTTTCTTGGGGCCGATTCGCTCGGGAGAGTCATCCAGTTCGGCTCTCAACCCCTTGCTGCGCATATGATCCACGACTCGGCCGGCAAAGGCGACGCTCTTTTCGCTGATGGTGGCGACGACAACCTGCACCGGCGCGAGCCACGTGGGGAAAGCGCCTTCAAAGTGCTCAATGAGGATGCCGATAAACCGCTCCATGCTGCCGAATGGGGCACGATGGATCATGATCGGTTGATGGGCGGTATTGTCTCTACCGATATATTCCAGGCCAAACCGCCGGGGCAGATTGTAATCCACCTGCACGGTGCCGAGTTGCCATGACCGGCCGATGCAATCCTTGACGATGAAGTCGATCTTCGGACCGTAAAAGGCCGCCTCGCCGATCTCCTCGGTGGCGTCGAGGCCGCTTCTCACGACGGCCTGACGAACGGCCTCTTCGGCCTCGGCCCATCCGCTGGGATTGTCGATGAACTTCGGATCGCCGGGATCGTGCAGGCCGACCCGCACACGGTAGTCGTGCAGGCCCAGGCCGTCCAGGACGTATCGCGTCAACTCAAGGCAGGAGGCCAACTCGTCCTGCAACTGCTCCGGGGTGCAGAACAGGTGGGCGTCGTCCTGGGTGAAGCCGCGCACGCGCGTCAGGCCGGAGACCTCGCCGGACTGTTCATAGCGATAGACCGTGCCGAACTCTGCGAGGCGAACCGGCAGATCACGATAGCTGCGCGGCTCGCTTGCGTAGATGCGGACGTGATGGGGACAGTTCATCGGCTTCAACAAATAGCCATCGGATTCCTGAAGATGTTGACGAATCAGTTGAAGGTTGTGGGCGGTCTGGCCTGCGGCAGCGTTGAGCCGATTGCTATCGCTTTGCGCCGTGTGACCCGTCAGGGTCGCGTGCAGTACTGAATTGACGTGCTTCAGCTCATCGAGCTTCTCCGTCACCGCATCCGAAAACGGATGGGCGGGGTTTGCCTTGTCTGCTTCGTAAATCGCGATCCATAACTCGTTCAGGACGCGAGCGGTCTCGGATTCATACAACGGTGGAAATTGGGATTCGCGGTAGTACGGAAAGTGTCCGCTGATGCGATAGAGCTCGAGGCGGCCGACGTGCGGCGAATAGACCGGCTCGTATCCGTGGCGGACCAACTCGCTCCGCAGGTAGCCCTCGAGGAGATTCCGGACGATGGCGCCTTTCGGCTTCCAGAGAACGAGGCCGGTCCCCACCAGAGGGTCAAGCGTGAAGAGCCCGAGCTCCTGACCGAGTCGGCGGTGGTCGCGTTTTCTGGCCTCCTCCAGACGAGTCAGATGCTCTTTCAGGGCCTTCGGGGTGTGGAAGGCGGTGCCGCTGACGCGCTGCAATTGCTGCTTGTTCGCGTCGCCGTGGAGGAAGGCGCCGGAGACGGTGAGGACTTTGAAGGCGCCGATCCGACCCGTGGCGGGAATGTGGGTGCCCATGCAGAGGTCTTCCCAATCGGCGCCTCGGTGCTCGCCGGTGACGTAGAAACTCAGGACGTCCCCCTTGGCTCGCTGGGCATTTTCGAGCTTGTATGGATTGCCCTCGGCCCGAACTTTGGCGAGGCCCTCCTCGCGGCGTAGTTCGTAGCGGGTGAAGGGGCGGTCCTCCCGGACGATCTCGGCCATGACCGCTTCAATCTTGTCGAAGTCTTCGGGCACGAGGCGGTGGTCCAGGTCAATGTCGTAGTAGAACCCGCCATCGATCGGCGGACCATAGACCAGCCTGGTCTGGGGCCACAGCTTGCAGATGGCCTCGGCCATGACGTGGGCAGTGCTGTGTCTCAGGATCGTCAGCGTATCCTCATCTCGGTCGGTCAGGAGCCAGAGCCTGCAATCACCCTTGAGCGGCGTGGCGAGATCGAGCATGATCGGGCCCTGCCCGTAGTCTGCCCTGGCCGCGAGGGCCGCCTTGGCCAATCCGGGGCCTATGACGGCGGCGACATCGGCCGCAGTGGCTCGGTCGGGCAGCTCCTTCACTGATTGATCAGGGAGGGTTACCTTGGTCATGATCCGACCGGGGGGGGAGCCAACATCAGCGTGTGGAGGGGATGTTTCGGGTCTGTCCCCCACCCCTGGAAGGGGCGGGGCACCCGAGCCGTGATGGAGGATCGACCGCGGCGCAAGAGGCCGGTGCGCTGCCAAATCGGGTTGTGCAACGATGCGCGTATCACGAAATGTGGAAGGTCTTGGTCAAGAGCCGCCGATCCATGTTGTCCATGGGTGACTATACCACATCTCACCCGCTGGTCAAGCGACGCGGGGGACTTCTCGGTCGATCGGCAGCGTGAGGCCGCTGAGGAAATCGTTGCGATAGTCAGTTTCCGATGATAACCACCCCGGGCAGGCCGAACTGGCGTCGTGTGTCGCGATAGGTGGCACTGGTCTGCAGTCTTGTGCCCTGCGGCAGCCATTGATGGGGGTTGCTGGATTGCAAGTCGCCCTGGGTTTCCACGTGCCCGTCGTAGAAGGCGACGTTTGTTTTGAAGGCATCGCCCTTGGCCCCCGGCGGCGGCTCGGCGGTGGAATGGCGAAAGCCGTAGATGCGCGGGTCGATGGTACTTCGTCCCCCATTGCCCGGAGCCATGCTCCTGTCCCAGGAGCGCGTGAATGTGGTATAGGGACCCGCGTCCGCGAAGGCGCCTCCGAAACCCGCGTTCACACCCAAGTCATAGTCCGGTCGGGTGGTGGCGTTGGCAAAGCGAGAGCCATCGGCACAAAAGACTTTGTTCGAAGTGACTCCAATCCGGCCGATGGAGGGCGCCCAGTTGGACGGAGGCTTCTCCTCGTGACCCGCCGGTACCTCCTCGGCTCGCCACAATTGGTACCTCGACGTGTTGTAGCTCACCATCCAATTGGTGCCTGCATCGGGTCCGGCGAAATGCGTTGAGAGGAACTTGTTGGCGGCACACAAAAAGGCCCTGGAGCCGCGTAATTCGTTAAAGCGCCTAGCCACCCCGGCCTGGTCGCCCTGGCTGGGCAAGAAGAGCCCCATTCCCCACATGAAGGCCATCGGCCCCTGCCAATCCCAGGTCTGGACCGCCGGGCCGTAGGCCGACGGCTCGCCCAGAAGATAGGCCCCCGTCGTCGATGGCGCACCAATGATCCAATCATCGTTCGAGGTTGAGTATTCGCTCGCCCCCGAGGCGACTTCCCGGAAGTTCGCCATGCAGGCGATGCGTTGTCCGGCGCGCCTGGCGCCGGACAAGGCGGGCAGGAGGATCGAGATCAACAAGGCGATGATGGAGATCACCACCAACAACTCAATCAGCGTGAAGCCACCGCGTCTGCGCCTATGCTCCATGGTCGTTCGTCTCCTCTAATGGTTCGCTCCTGCGGCGTCCATCAGTTCCTGCGGCGGCATGGGGTTGTGGCCAACCACCTCTCTGCCGCAATCGGGACAGGTCGTCTCTTCCGTCGAGTTCGGGTCCAGCTTGGTCTTGAGAAGCACGAAGGTCGGTTCCAGCTTCGCCGCCCAGTTGCCATCGGCATCCTTTGTCCAGTAGCACTTTTCGGCGGCGTAGCCGGTGCGCCGGCGTGTGTGGGGAGACTCGACCGGTTCGTAGTCACCAAGTTTGACCGTGTATTCGAATGCCTGGCCGGTCTCGGCACAAATGAAAGCGCGCTCTGCCGAGATGTCGGCGGGTGATTTGCCGCCAAGCTGGATCCAAGCCCAAATCCCCGCCACGAGAAAAACCGCCACGGCGGCGATCAGCTTGATTCTCTGTCCTCGTCCTTCAGAGTTGTCGGAAGCCACCCGTCTGCTCCTGGTCTGTGAACGCTGACCGCCGCTCGCCCCGTTACCCCTTTAACGTGTACACGGGAGTCATCATTCGCGAGCGATGCGGCCTCCGTTACGCTCTCGCGTTTGCCAATCCCCCATCATGCCAAGCTCCGCCTGTTGCTGGATCGTGGGGCCACCTTGCGTGAGCCCTCGGCCATGCCCGCCGGATGGCAGGCGCGACCCTCGGCCTGACATTATAGCGGATCGTGGGGTTGAACGGAAAGCAAGATTTGGTGAAGTTTTGGGGGCGGAAATCGAGCGAAATACCGTTTCAGAATCCGGGGCACGGGCCCCGGGTGGGTGATATCGCACGCTCGGTTTCCCCTGCATTCACGCAGCGCGTCCCTGTGAGTTTCATCGTGAACGGTACCGGCGGGACGCCGATGCTACCCGGGGCGTGACGGTTCCAGGCGTGGCTTTCAGTTCGACGAGGCGGAGAACTGCTGCATGGAGAGTCTGTCGAGGACCGGTCTGAGGGAGAAGTATCGGCCTGGGCACTCTGTTTTGCCGGTCACGCCGCCATGCGTCAGTATCCTGGAGCTGGGGATTCGGGACTCCGCGGTGAGGAAGGCGAGCAGCTTCGTCAGCGCGGCAATCTGGTTCCGCGTCGGGGCGTGTGTCTGGAGGTCGCCGATCAGGCAGATACCGATCCCGTGGTTGTTGTATTGGTTGCCGGGGGTCTTGCAGTGGGCGCCATGCATCTGTTTGGTCCATCGTTCGCCGACATAGACCTTGCCGTCGCCATAGCCGACGCCGTTGCCGATGACAAAGTGATAACCCAAGGCGACCCAACCGCGGCCGTTGACGTGCCAATCGCGCATTCCCTGGGGCGTTGAACGATCGCTCGCTGAGTGGTGGATGACGATGCTGTTCCAACGGTTCGAGACGCCCCCGGGGGGAATCCATCCGCGCTCACCACCGGCTTGAGGAAGCAGCGGCTGCTTAACCGGCGGCCGGGGCAAGCGGGCGATGGCCGGAGGCCGGCCGCCGACATAGGGATCCAACTGGGATATCGCGGTATCGGGCTTTTGCGCGCAGCCCAAGGCGGGCAGAATCACTGCCCATACCCACAGCAGGCCAACGGTCTTCCCCAAACGTCGCCACACAGTCTGCGTCTCCCCAGTTCTATTTCACCGCCGGACAGTGCAGATAGGAACCGGCACGTGAGCCTACCATCGGGACGGGGGGCCGGGCAAGTGAGCCTAATCCAACATGGCCCGGTACGGACCATCGCGCAGGCATGTTCGGCGAGTATTTTCGGCGATCGCGGCGTTTCTTGGCCAGCCCATTATGGGGCTGCGGGGAACGTGGTTCGATAAATGGCGGCTGTGGCTCATGTGAGTCATCCGGCTCTGTAGCGGCCGCCAAACGGCAAGCCGCGCGCCGGCACCCTGGTGGATCGTTGCATGGGCAGGGCTCTACGGTTTGAAGTTGGGCTCCCAGATCGTGCCGGCGGCGTCGGTGCTGAGTCGCGTGTCGTAGTAGCCGTGGGTGACGTGTCCGTCCACGAAGGCCAGGGTCCAGGAGGAGAACTTGCGGTGCCAGCCGAAGCGTTGGGGGCCGGCGAGATTGGGCCGCCTCGGGGTGGCGCGATAGGTTGCGCTGTAGAAGCCCTGTTCCACCCAGATGGCAAAACGCGATGCGTCGCCGCCGATCATATGCCTGGCAATGCGCACGGCATATTCGTCGAGATTATCAAGGGTGAAGTCTCCGGAACCGCCGGCATAGCCCTGCATAAAGCGCGTGTTGAGCGTGTAGCTGCTGCCGTTGGCCTGCCATGAGGACAACGGTTCGGAGAATTCGCCCGTCGCCGACTCGCCGATGATCGTGGTGGTGTAGGACCGGTCGGCGGGACAGACGTAGAGCGGAATGAGGTCGCCTTCGCCCGTGGCCGTCAGATCGACGTACTTGTTGAGCGGTCGAATCCTCGCGGGATAGACGCTGCTGTCGGGCGGCAGCCCGGTTACCGGCGGCGGGTTTGGGGCCTTGAAACCGCCGAAGACCCAGGGCGTTCGCAAGCCGACGCTGTATTCGGTGGTCGCCGTGTCCTTGTGAGGTGGGAGCTGATACCAAGGCAGGGCTTTTCGGTCCTCCTGGTCGTCGAAGTACATCGTCGTGGCTTTGGTAATCTCGCGGAGGTTCGACAGGCATTTGGTCTTCAGGCCCTCATTTCGGGCGGCACTCAACGCCGGCATCAGGATCGAGATGAGCAGGGCGACGACGGAGATCACCACGAGCAGTTCGATCAACGTGAAGGCGGCGCGGGCCGCTCCAAGATGGCGGGCTGTTGACTCATTGTCGAAGGAAGACCGCATGATTGTGCCTCGCTGGCGCTTCAGGCCGGTTGGGTGAGTCTGTCAGAGCGATTTCGGCGTGGGCTTTTTCTTTTTCTTCCCGGGTGTTTTCTTCTTCGCTTCCTTTTTCTTCCCGTCTTTTTCTTTCTCGACCGGCTGCGTCGTCGCCGGTTGCGATTGGGGCTCTTGAGCCGCTGTCTTGGGCGCTTCGGCCGGCGGTTCCTCATCGGGCTGCGCTGCTTCGACTTGCCCCGGAGCCTGGGCCTGCTGCTGCTGCTTCTTCGCCTCTTGGGCGACCCGTTGGCAGACTGGACATTGCCCGTTGTGGTTCGGGACTTCGGAACCGAAGAAGAGAGTTCCGCACTTGGGGCAGGCCATCACCTGATAAGCCCTGACCTTGGTGCATAGAGGACAGAGGATCGGCACACCGCCCGCGATATCCTGGGCCCGTGACGCTTCGCGCGCGGTGAGATCGAAGGTTTTGAGACAGGCGGTACACTTCCAGAGCGTGTTGCTCTCCTGTGAATCCGCGGCGGAATCTGAGAGGCTGGATATCAGCGTGATCGTCGCCGCGCCGACCAGGCCGACGATGATGATGCCTAGCTTGATTTGCTTCTTCTTTTCACTATCCACGGCGTGAGTCCTGGGGAGGGCTTTTCTCGCGGCTTGGCCAATGCGGATTATACCCGCTCTACTCCGGCGATGTCCACCATTCCAGTCCACGGCGGGCCTGGGTCGTGGGCCGTGCACGGGACGGCGATCACCAGAATTGCCAGTCGCCCGATCTCACGACGTAGCCATAGAGCGCGAGATTCGTGACGCCGTGGGTGATCATCAGGCACAGGAGGCTCTTGCGCCAGTAGAACAGCCCGTTGAACAGCATCCAACACACAATGCTGACACCCCAATTCCCGGGGTGTTGCACCACCGACAAGAGTGAACAGCCGAGGAACGACAACCCCGTGAATCTGCCCAGCGGTACTCGATCGAAGTAATCCCATCGCACGAAGGCCCGCAGGATGAACCCGCGCCAGAACAGCTCTTCGACCACGGGCACAATCGCCACCGCCCGCGTGATCTTCAGCACCACGTGGGTCCAGAAGAGCCCTTCGGTTGGGAATCGCTCGGTGATACTCACGACCTTCGCCGGAGCAAGCCCGACAAAGGGCGGCTTGATGCTCAGGGACAGGCCCTCCGACAGGCGATGGCCGCCGAGGTCGACGGTGGCGAGCCAGTGTTGACCGGCCACCCACATCCATGCCGCAAACAGGCCGACAATGACGGCTGTCAATAAATGGGCCTTGCCGAGCGGCGGCCAGTGACGGCGGACCAGCCACGTGGCCCAGGCCGCGCCGACGACGTGCAGGCTGATCGCCACGCCGGTGAGGCTGTCGGGGAAGAGATCCGTCAGCATCATCAGCAGGAGGTAGGCCATGTATGGGCCGGCCCACGGCACGCGCGGCTCGGCCCCAACAAGGTCCGTCACCCACTGGGGCTCAGGGCGCTTGCGGCGTTGCGAAGGTGGATCGGCCATGCGATCTGGCACACGCTGGTTGAAGATGGGGAATGTGCGAAGGACCCGCCGCTTATTGGAGGACGGGGTCGCTCGTCACCGCCTTGCGCAGCTTGGCAACGGCGGAGAGCTGAATCTGACGCACGCGCTCCTTGCTGACCCGCATCTGCTTGCCGATGTCTTCCAGCGTCTGGCGTGGCCGGGCGGATTCAGAAGGAAACCGCCGGGCCAGCACGGTCTTCTCGACGTCGGTGAGATCGGCATTATCCAGACGGAGGATATGGCGGAGGCGCTCGGCAAACAAGGCCCGCTGATCCGAGCGGCTGATCTCGGGGGCGTCCCCCCTCTCGAAGTCGACGTCATATGATCCGACAATCTTGCTGCGCCGCTTGGAGTCCTGCAACGCGGCGCGCGAGAAGGAGCGCAGAATGGCATTACAAGCGTAGGTGCTGAAGCGATAACCGCGCCAAGGGTCGAAGGTATCCGCTGCACGCAGCAGGGCCATCATGCCTTCGCTGGTCATCTCGTCTCGATCGATGAGCTCGAAGCGGCTGCGGCCGATCAGGTCATAGACCAAGCCAAGGTTGCCCTCGACGACGCGGGTTCTGATCTGGTTGTATCGCTGGACCCACTTGGAGTAGTCGCGCTTGATCCTCGGCGTGATCCGTTTGTCCGCGGACTTGTACAGCCGGCTCAGGCGGTATCCGCAATAGTGCAGTTGCTTGAAGAGCAGGATCTCTTCGTCCGGCGTAAGACGACCTGAGCCCTGAGCGGGTCCGGGCCAATCATTGAAAAGGCGGTTCTCGGTGGATGGACGCCGCAGCTCAGGATTCGTGATGTACCGCGGGGGAATCATCCAATCCTTCAGGGCTCGCCTGTTCGATGGTTTTGTCTCAACTCGGAGCATGGTCTGGCTCACCTCGCGGGCCTCTATGGCATCCGCCGGGGTTCGACGTCTGGCTGGTCGGTGTCCCTACTCATGTATACCGAGCTAACGGCCGAATGTTCCCGCACAGAGGAAGAAATCGCCCCAAAAAGATGCGGTTTTGGCGATTTCAGGCCATGAGGGCACATTTTGGGCAGTTGCCCAGGGCAGTCCCGTTCGACAGACGTTCGAGGTCCGATAATTCTTTTCGGCGCTGCCCCGGGTGGGCTGAGATGCCGTCACTCTCCCTGGCCGGGCACGGCTCGCGGGGGTTTGGGGGCCCGGGTATCAGGCGTCCTTCTGCCTGGCGAGGATCAGCTTTTCGTAAACGAGCCCGGCGAGGATGCCGCCGAGGATGGGACCCACCCAATAGACCACATGCTGGGACCAGAACACCTTGAGGTTGCCGGAAGCGGCGGCGACGATGCCAGGTCCGAAGGTGCGGGCCGGATTCATGGCCGCGCCGGTCAACGGGCCGCCGAGGAGGATATCCATAGCAATCGTCAGTCCGATTGCGAAGCCGCCGAGCTTGGGGGCACGCGGATCGACGGCAGTTCCGAAGACGGCGAAAACCAGCAGGAAGGTGAGGGCGCCTTCGACGAGGATGGCCTTGCCCATGGATAACTTCGCGGCGTCGTAAAACGGCGTGCCCAAGCCGGCCTCCTTCACCACGCTCGCGGCCGTCTCTCCCCCACCGGCGGTCATGCCATCGAAGATGGCCAACACCAGCAGGCCGGCGATCACGCCACCGATGAGTTGAGCGACGACGTACTGCGCGGCCCCACTCACCTTGATGCGTCCGGTGATGAGCATGGCAGCCGTGACGGCCGGATTCACGTGGCCGCCGGAGACGTTCATGGTGGCGGAGACGGCGATCGAGAGGGCCAAGCCGTGGGCGATGGCCACGCCGAGGAGGCCGGCATAGCCGGCGCCCACCATCGTCGCCGTACAGATCGATCCGGCCCCGATGAAGCATAGGGTGAAGGTTCCGAGTGCTTCGGCGACGAGCTTCGACATGACATCTCCCTCAATTTGCGCTGCGGCACCGCCGTCACTGACGACTCGACTTGTGCGCGGGAATCTACGAAGCGGCTTATTTTGTGTCAAGGGGGAGTGCCGTGTCATAGCGAGCGATGCTCCCGCAGGCTGTACTCCGAGCGGCCATCTGATGACGTGGCGATGCGTATGAGAAGCTTCGACCGGCGAGACGCCGATTCTACCCCAACAACATTTTCCTATCGGCGGGACGGCGGTGCGGCGATGCGTGTACAGGCGAGACGCCCGGGCCACAGTATTGAGACAGCTTGTCAAGGTGATGATTATGTGGAAGCGCGCAATTCGACCCGCAGGTGGTCGCCGCCTTCGAGCGGGTGATGGACCGGCTGGAGGAAGAACCCGAGCAGGTCGCGCCGGGCAACGCCCCGTCCATCAAGTCGAAGGAAGTCCGGCCGAAATTGCTGAAGGTGTGACGCGCCGCGAGCGAAAAACAGCGCCCCCGCCATCATGGATATGACGGGACGCCGGTCGTGTGCGTTGTTGCACCTTGCACTGCGCCGCCGTCTGTGACGGCGGTGTGCTGATGCGGGTGGGGGCCTTGACGCTCAGGATGCGCGCGACCCGGGCAGCAACACCGCGTTCGCAGAACGCGGCTCAACGTAAATCAGGCACTGCGGCCGGCTCAGCCGCGGCTTCGGCGCAAAGCTCCACGCCGCCGGCTTCGGCTTCTTCCCCACTTCCAGCCCATCAACATCAGCGGCATCATCATGGGCATTCCGCCGCCGCAGCAGTCGTCGCAGGCATCACCGACGCCGTCGCCGTCGATATCCTCCTGGCCGGGATTCGCGTTCGCGGGGCAGTTGTCGATGCAGTCGGCGGTACCGTCGCCGTCGGTGTCGGTGTCGGGGATGTTGCAGCCGCACTGGCCGGGATCGGCCTTGTTCGGGTCGGCCGGGCATCCGTCGGCGTCGTTGGCGGTGCCGTCGCCGTCGTTGTCGAACGCCGCGTTGTCGCAGACGTCGCCGACGCCGTCGCCGTCGGTGTCGGTCTGATCGGTGTTGGTGACGAACGGGCAGTTGTCATCGGCGTCGCCTGCGCCGTCGCCGTCGCCGTCGTTGTCGAAGACCAGGAATGTAGGGCCATTCAGCCCGCCGGCGCCGGCAGAGACAAAGGCATCGATAAAGGCGCCGGACTCGCCATTGTAGCGTAGGACGTTGTCGGTGTTTCGACTGCTGACGTACAGGTTGCCGTCCGGGCCGAATACCAGGCCGCGCGGCCCATCCAGCCCGCCGCCGCCGGCAGGGACAAAGGCATCGATGAAGGCGCCGGTCGCGCCGTTGTAACGCGGGACGCTGTCCGAAATCCCACTGCTGACGTACAGGTTGCCGTCCGGGCCAAAAATCAAGTCGCGAGGCCCATCGAGCCCGCCGCCGGCGGCCGGGATAAACGCGTCAACGAAGTCGCCGGTCGCGCCGTCGTAGCGCAGAACGCTGTCGGTGTCGAAACTGCTGACGTACAGGTTGCCGTCCGGGCCGAAGACCAGGCCCTGGGGACTATCCAGCCCGCCGTCGCCCGCGGTGACGAAGGCGTCGATGAATCCGCCGGTCACGCCGTTGTAGCACAGGACGCTATCGGTGCTAAAGCTGCTGACGTACAGATTGCCGTCCGGGCCGAAGACCAGGCCCTCGGGTCCATCCAGCCCGCCGCCGGCGGCGGTGGCAAAGGCGTCGATGAGAGCGCCGGTCACGCCGTTGTAGCGCAGGACGCTATCGGTGCTAAAGCTGCTGACGTACAGATTGCCGTCCGGGCCGAAGACCAGGCCAATCGGAAATTCCAACCCCCCGCTGGCGGTGGGGACGAAGGCGTCGCTGAACGCCCCCGTCTCGCCGTTGTAGCGCAGGACGCTGTTCGTGCCGACACTGCTGACGAGCACCCGGACCGGCTGGGCCGTGACGCTGGAGGCGGCGATCAGCACGAAGGCCGTTGCCGCACCAAGGATGCAGTTCTTACCCCATCCGGGGACACGATTCCTGGTTGTATTGTGATTGGTTCGACACATGGCTTTGGACTCCTCTCGATTCGTCGTTGGTACGCCGCTTGCGGCGGTCTACGAGACTGCGCTCAGTGCGCCCCTACCAGTCAGCAACCGGGCTCGCACATGCGAAACCCGAGACGAATGAACAAGAGTATTGCAACTCGCAGACCATTTCCTGCCTGTCGCGATGCAGGGGAAAAGGCTGGAGGAGGTGCGAGGCCCTTCATTTTCGCTTCTTCCGCTCTAAACCGACATTTCCCATATAGCCTCGCCCGGCTACGCCGCCGGGCCGTGTTCGGTCATTGTACAGCGCCCCCCCTTTCCCCCCGTTGCGCCTATCACCTTTTGGACTTTTTTTCGCGGTGCAGCGGACTTCGGGCTGGTTTTTCGGCCCCCACGGGCGGTGGGAAGCATCCAGACAAAGACCCGCTGCTTAGGCCATTGACGTTGACCGATCAGCAAATTGAGAACGTGCTGGACTTCCTGGATGTGGTCCGCACGGCGGACCCTACGACTCGTCCGAGAAGCCGCCGTTTGTGGAGAAGGAGCTTGGAACGGTCCCGAGATCCGCGGCCCACCCCTGGAAGGGGCGGGGCACCCCAGCGCGCCGGGACTCCACCCGTGGAAACAGTCCTTTGCCCCGTTGGGGCAAGTAAAGAACGTAGCGTTGTGGTACTATTGATCTATCAATGGTTAAATAAAGCCGCAACCCCGTTGGGGTTGAATGTTGTGTGGGTGTCCGCGGTCCCAGGGTAGCGACTTCGTCGCAACCCTGGGCTGAAGGGCGCAGCCCCGTTGGGGCAG